>Ga0315291_10000220_pt1 | contig 72678 bp, 69 predicted proteins | sample YL17G12_20_MG_FD_203070 | JGI IMG/M metagenome (GOLD analysis project Ga0315291, IMG submission 203070) | Sediment microbial communities from Yellowstone Lake, YNP, Wyoming, USA - YL17G12_20 | ecosystem: Environmental > Aquatic > Freshwater > Lake > Sediment | place: USA: Wyoming | collected... | reverse complement strand
CAAGACCTCTGCTTCTCGCAGCTTGCTGATGATCTCTTCTGCCGTATGCTTTTGTCTGCTCATTGCTGCCTCCTTTGATCCAAAATATTAAAATCCCTAACTTAATGCTGGATCCTTTTTTGGGGGGGCAGGTCAGTTGAGTCCGACGGGAGAAACCTGTAGATCTCCTCGGCTCTCAATGGATGTTCGAAAATGTCAAAGTACAACAAGACTCTCAGGATGTCCTGCTGTAACAGGGGGCTCGGCTGAAGAGGTCCGCGTGTTGTCGTCATAACTCTTGAACTCTTGTTGACGGAAGGGTGGAGACTTGAAGTGGTTCACTCACGAGCATTGTGGAACGACATCGGCACGGTTGTAACTGTACGTAATTCTCTCTATATTCTGTGCGCGAAGAATGGCTGATCGAAAGAAAAGATTGGTGAAAAGACTCAAGGTCCCGGCAATTGTCCTCGGGATTGCGCTCTTGCTGTTTTTCCTGCTCGATAGCGTGATCATGCCACGATATGTCCAACAAGGCAAAACCACAAAGGTTCCCTACGTCGTAGGGAAGAAACTCGACGACGCTGTCCAAGTTCTCGCTGAAAATGGTCTGGTCGGGAAGAAAGCTGAAGTGCGGACTGACAAGCAATATCCCGAAGGAACGGTCGTGCTCCAGAATCCCCCAGCCGACGCGGAGGTGAAATCCGGCCGGGGCGTCTACTTGACCGTGAGCGGTGGAGAGCCGATGGTTGCTGTGCCCGGGCTTCGGGGCAGAACGCAGAGGGATGCCCTGTTCGCTCTTGAGCGCGTTGGTCTGGCTCCCGGTGAGGTTCGCTACGAATTCTCCGACGAGTACCCGCAAGGCACGATTATCGATCAAGGCATGCCGGAATCCACAAGGGTTGCTGTGGGCCGATCCATCACACTCGTCGTCAGCCAAGGAAAGAGCGGTGAGCAATTACCCGTCCCCGACGTTACGAAAAGGACATTTGCCGAAGCAGAGCGAACGCTCATTCAGGCAGGCCTGCGAATCGGCAATATCACCTATCAAGTCAATGCCGACCTGCTCCCCAATACGGTTATCGACCAGTTTCCCAAGCCTGGCGACCTGGTTCGCACAGGTCAAGCAGTCGACCTTGTTGTCGCGCAAAAGGGGGAGAAATCAACGAATCTCCAGTACTAGCCACCCAATGATTCGAATCGCCGCGTCTCTCCTCGCCGCAGATTTCTCACGACTCGCTGATGAAATAGCCCAAGCCGAAGCTGGAGGCGCGGACTGGTTTCATCTCGACGTGATGGACGGCCATTTCGTTCCAAACCTGACCTTCGGACCTCCGATCGTTTCCGCAATTCGAAAATGCACAAAGCTTCCCCTCGATACACATTTGATGATTGAGTCCCCCGAACAATACCTCGAAGCCTTTCGCGACGCGGGCTCGGATCACATCACCGTGCATCAGGAAGTGTGCTCGCATCTTCATCGCACGATCGCGCGCATCAAAGAGCTTGGCTCAAAGGCAGGGGTTTCCATCAATCCGGTAACGCCCGCCACAACACTCGCCGAGATTGTGCCAGAGGTTGATCAGATCCTCATTATGTCTGTTAACGCTGGTTTTGGCGGCCAGAGATTCATCGAGGCAACCCTGCAGAAACTCAAGGATACGAAATCCATGATCCGTTCGAGCACTCGAGATGTTCGGCTGGAAGTGGACGGTGGAATTGACGTGACGAATGCACAGCTCGTCGTCAGGGCAGGAGCTGACGTACTCGTCGCGGGTTCATCGATCTTTCGCAGCCCAAATATCGCGCAGGCGGTACGTGATCTTCGCAAGTCTGTCGAACAACTCATCGTTGAATAAGAGGCATGACGCTCGCCATCAGAAACGTCGATATCGTGACACCCTTTCGCATCATCCAGAGGGGATCGCTGCTGGTTGAAGGGAAGAAGATAGCGGCTATCGGGAAACCTTCAGAGGTCGCCATACCGAACGGGACGAAGACCTACGACTTTGATGGAATGATGCTCACGCCGGGCTACATTGATCTTCTGGTACACGGAGGTGGAGGATATGGATTTGCCGACATGAGCAAAGAAGCCGTTGAGAATATCTCTCAGCATTTCTTCCGGCATGGCACAACCGGATTGCTCGCAGCATTGTATAGCAAGTCTGAGAAGGAAATGGTCGCCGACGTTCGGCGGATCGCGGAGTTTTGCAGCTCATCGAAGAGATCAAATGTTTGGGGCATGCATCTCGAGGGGCCGTTCATTAACCAGAAATTGCACGGGGCGATGAAGATCGAATACCTCTGGCAGCCTAGCGTGGAAGGCTGGCAAAAGCTCTTCAATGCCGGAGGGAGCTACATCCGGCTCATGACGCTGGCCCCCGAACTGCCTGGCATGGAAGATGTAATGAGGGCAGCGGCAAAAAACGGAGTCGTATTATCCATTGGGCACTCAGCAGCAACGTATGAGCAGGTCCTCATGGCTATTGACAATGGGGCAGCCCATGTCACGCACCTGTTTAATGCGATGACGCCGTTCCACCACCGCCAGCCAAGCGTTGCTGTAGCGGCCTTGTTGCACAACGAATTGAAAGTCGAGTTGATCGCCGATGGCTTCCACGTGCATCCTGCGGTGATGAAGTTGATATACAAAACAAAGGGGGAGGGGGGAATCATCCTCATCACCGATGCGATTCGAGCAAGCGGAATGCCGGAAGGCGAATACACGTTCATGGATCAGAAGATCTTCGTGAAAGAGAAAAAGGCCTACCTGGAGAATGGCACGCTGGCCGGGAGCACACTGACCATGGAGCAGGCGGTGAAAAACATGGTCCAACTCGTCGACGTCCCGTTGACTGACGCTGTGAGAATGGCCTCCTTGAACGGCGCAAAAGTGCTCGGGCTTGAGCATCAGAAGGGAATTCTGGCGGTGGGCAAAGACGCCGACCTTGTTGTGCTCAACAGGGATTTCGACGTCCTCATGACGATCTATGAAGGAACCATCAAGTACAACAAGGAGAGTCCCCTCAACTAGTCGACCCGAATCTGCAAGGCACATCCACGTGACCCCTCGGCATTGAACGCTGAGGGGTCTTTTTTTTCCGGAAAAAAGATCTTGACAAAACAGCTCGTGTACCTTATATTTGTAGGCAATTCTTCCCCTGGACTTTAGAAACTTAAGCCCATCTGCAAATTGCCTAACTTGTTTTCGGGAGGCTTTTCCCCGTGCTTGACGAGATTGATCTGAAAATCCTTGCGATCGTTCAAAAACACGGCCGTACCAGACGAAACGATCTTGCAAACCGAGTCGGCCTATCCCTTCCAGCTGTCAGCGAGCGCCTTCGTAAGCTGGAGGAAGCTGGTATCATCTCCGGCTACTATGCCAGATTAAATCCCGGGGCCTTGGGAAAAGATATCACGGCCTTTGTCCTCGTCACCGTCGATTCGTCGAAGCACTATGCCTCATTTGTTGAGCATGTGCGAAACACGGAGGATATCCTTGAATGCCACGCCATCACCGGCGAGGGGACACATCTTCTGAAGATGCGTACGGAAAACACGCCGAGTCTGGAAAAACTGCTTGCCAAGATCCAATCTTGGACCGGTGTGGTGAAGACCACAACGAGCATGGTGCTCTCAACTCCAAAGGAAACGACTGTCATCAAAATTCATTACCACAAATAACAATCTCATTCACACAGAAGGGAGCTCTATGGCCACCAAGACTAAATCATTTTCCGGGGTGGACAAGATCATGAAGTTGATCAGGGATCACTCCGTGAAGATCGTCGACCTGAAGTTCACTGACTTGATCGGCCAATGGCAGCATTTCTCCGTCACGACGACGGAGTTCTCGGAGGAGATATTCGAAGAGGGGATTGGGTTCGACGGATCGAGTATACGCGGGTTCCAGAAAATCCACGAAAGCGACATGCTGCTCTTCCCCGATCCGGGATCGGCATTCCTTGATCCCTTCACAGCGGTTCCGACACTTAGCCTGGTTTGCGATATCGCCGACCCGATCACGCACGAGAGCTATTCGCGAGATCCGCGCCACGTTGCCAAGAAAGCGGAGTCATACTTGAAATCTACAGGCATTGCAGATACTGCATTTTTCGGACCCGAGCCGGAGTTTTTCATTCTTGACAACGTCCGATTCGATCAAGCCCATCACTTCGGATACTACTATCTCGATTCCGAAGAAGGATTCTGGAATAGCGGCTCTAATGGCAAACAAAACCTCGGCCATAAGCCCCGGTTCAAGGAGGGATATTTTCCGGCTGCACCCATTGACAGCCTTCAGGACATCCGGTCGGATATGGTGCTCACATTGGAGTCAATTGGAATTCCCGTCGAAGTACACCACCACGAGGTCGCGACCGCAGGACAAACAGAAATCGACATGCGGCGAGATACGTTGACAAAGATGGCAGATAACTACCTCGTGTACAAATACGTCACCAAGAACGTTGCAAAGAAGCACGGCAAGACGGTTACGTTCATGCCAAAGCCCATCTTTGGTGACAACGGCTCCGGTATGCACGTCCATCAGAGCCTTTGGAAGGGGAACAAGCCACTCTTCGCAGGTAACGGCTATGCAGGACTAAGTGAAATGGCGATGTATTACATTGGCGGTTTGCTTAAACACGCACCTGCCCTCTGCGCATTTACCAATCCGACGACAAACTCGTACAAGCGACTCGTCCCTGGTTATGAGGCACCGGTAAACCTTGCGTACTCTCAGCGTAATCGATCTGCTTCGATCCGGATCCCGATGTATTCCACCAACCCGAAGTCCAAGCGCGTTGAGTTCCGGTGTCCCGATCCGACATGTAATCCGTACCTCGGATTTGCGGCGATGTTGATGGCAGGGCTCGACGGGATCATCAACAAAATTGACCCGGGCAAGCCGCTCGACAAAGATATCTACGACATGACCCCCGAGCAACTGCGCGATGTGCCCTCCGCACCCGGTTCGCTGGCTGACTCGTTGGAAGCACTGAAAAATAACCACGAGTTCCTGCTGCGCGGGGACGTATTTTCGGAAGACGTTGTCGAAACCTGGATCGACTACAAAACCGAAAAAGAAGTGAAGCCGATGCAACTCAGGCCTCACCCATTTGAGTTCATGTTGTACTATGACGCGTAAGAGCCAGCGCTCCCCCTTCTTGAAAAAAGTCCCGGTATTTCCGTCGGGACTTTTTTGTCATCCTGGGATTTCTTGCATTTCAGAACCCTTCTTGCTACTTTGAAATCCAGCCGCAACGCATCGATGGACTTCGCCCGCATCAAATATGCCGTAAATCAGCGTGTTTGCACGATTACGCTGAGCCGACCGGAGAAACACAACGCGCTCGACGATCTGATCATCGCAGAGCTCTCTGCTGCGTTTCAATTGGCGCAGAAGGACGCGGAGGTGAAGGTCATACTGCTCAAAGGAGAGGGTGAGTCATTCTGCTCGGGAGCCGACCTTGAGTATCTTCAACGAGTCTCAACATTCGATTTCAATCAGAACCAGGAAGATTCGAGCAATCTGATGCGGCTCTTCCTTCAAATCTACTCGCTTCGAAAGCCCGTGATTGGCGTGGTGCAAGGTAATGCTCTTGCAGGCGGTTGCGGACTGGCGACGGTCTGCGACCTTGTTGTTGCATCGAGAGAGACTGCGCGTTTCGGCTATACAGAAGTGCGAATTGGGTTTATCCCGGCGATTGTCTCAGTTTTTCTGGTTCGCAGGATCGGTGAAGGGAGGGCGCGGGAACTGACGCTCCGCGGCAGAGTCCTCTCTGCGGATGAAGCGTATCGAATCGGACTTGTCAACTACGTTGTGCCTGAGACAGAAATCGATCAATTTGCTGCAAATCTCGCCGCCGAAATCGTCAAGAACTGCAGCGCTTCCTCACTTGGACTCATCAAGGAATTGTTCTCGAGGATCCATGGAATGTCGACCACGGACGCACTCAGCTATGCGGCGAACTTGAATGCCCTCGCACGTATGACGGATGATTGCAGGAAGGGAATCGAGGCGTTTCTGAAAAAAGAGACGATGAATTGGTGAAAGCCTGCCGCGCGAAGTGCTGCGATTCAGGGACTGAAAGGAATTGATTGTGCATAGGCTCGCCACCTCCATACGGAACGTGCCGGACTTCCCAAAGAAGGGAATCGTTTTTCGCGATATCACCACGTTGTTGAAAGATCCGAATGCTTTCAGAGAAGCCGTTGACATTTTCTGCGAGCGTTACAAAGGCACGCAGATCGACAAGGTGGCATGTGTCGAAGCACGGGGTTTCATCTTTGGTGCTGCTCTTGCCCTGCGGCTCGGCGCCGGTTTTGTTCCGATCCGCAAACGAGGGAAGTTGCCGGCTCAGACGATCCGACACGAATACGCCCTCGAGTACGGAACCGATAGCATAGAGATTCACGCAGACGCGATCCTGCCGGGCGAGAACGTCCTGATCCACGATGATCTTCTGGCAACGGGTGGCACCATTGCCGCGGCGTGTCAGCTCGTCGAGCGGCTCGGCGGAAAGATTGTCGGCCTTTCGTTCCTCGTTGAACTGAGCTTTCTTCAAGGAAGGGGCCACTTGAAGGGATACGACATTTTCTCCATTATCCAATACGACACTGAATAGAATCTTGGATCGATATGGCAGCCCCTCCTGAGGAGGGGTTTTTTGTGTCCAGAAGGATCGAGTGCTATGAGTTGGCGATGCAGCGCGTCATTTATGCAATCGATAGGAGAGGGGCCATCCGACTTGCCGCCCACCGTATCCTGCCGATCAACTCTCACTGAACCGGGAGCCATTGACGTTCTCGAAACCCCCAACAGCGAACAATCATGAAAACAATCATCGAGCCGTTCAAAATCAAATCCGTCGAACCTATTCGGTTCACAACTCAAGTCGAACGAGAAGCGATTCTCAAGAGAGCATTCTACAATCCGTTTCTTATTCGTGCTGACGATGTCCTCATCGACCTGCTCACCGACAGCGGCACATCGGCGATGAGCGCCAGGCAGTGGGCGGGTATCATGGAGGGTGATGAAGCATACGCCGGATCGCGAAGTTTCTTTCGGTTTGAAAATGTCATCCAAGAGTTGACCGGTTTCAAACATGTCATCCCGACACACCAGGGACGAGCCGCGGAAAAGATCCTCTTCACGATCGTTGGTGGAAAGGGGAAGTACATTCCCAATAACACCCATTTCGATACGACAAGGGCAAACATCGAATTCTCTGGAGCTGAAGCGATCGACCTCCCGACAGAAGAGGGCAAGAAACCTGATGTCATCGCTGATTTCAAGGGGAATATGAATATCCCGGCCCTGCGCGCGTTTATCGAAAAAGCGGGTCCCGACAACGTCCCTCTCTGTATGATCACGGTGACGAACAACTCCGGCGGCGGTCAGCCTGTCTCGATGGCCAATATCCGCGAGACCAAGCAGCTTCTTCAAGGTTACAATATCCCGCTTTTCCTAGATGCTTGTCGCTTCGCAGAAAATGCCTACTTCATCAAGATAAGAGAGCCGGGATATGCATCCAAGCCTGTTCGGGAAATCGCCCGGGAAATGTTCTCGCACGCAGACGGGTGCACGATGAGTGCAAAAAAAGACGCCCTGGTCAATATGGGAGGCTTCCTCGCTCTCAACGATGACAAACTGGCGGCAAACGCGCGCAATCTTCTCATTGTGACGGAGGGATTCACCACATATGGAGGACTTGCGGGTCGTGATCTCGAGGCTGTTGCTCAGGGGCTCGTGGAAGTGCTGGATGAACACTATTTGACCTACCGCATCCGTTCCGTGGAATATCTGGGTGAGAAACTCGTCTCTTCGGGAGTGCCGATCGTTCAGCCGCCAGGAGGACACGCGATTTACCTCGATGCGAAGCGGTTTGCGTCGCATCTTCCGCCGGATCATTACCCGGGCCAGGCAATTGTGTGCGAGTTGTATCGTGTTGGGGGAATCCGATCAGTCGAGATCGGCAGTGTGATGTTCGGGAAATATGATCCGACGGGAAGACTCCTTTCACCCGCGATGGAGCTTGTCCGACTTGCCATTCCGCGTCGCGTCTATACACAAAGTCATATCGATTATGTCGTTGAAGTCGTGCAAGAGGTTTACGCGAACCGGAGCGAGCTGCGTGGATTTCGCATCATCGAGGAAGCGCCGATGCTTCGGCATTTCACGGCCAAGTTTGAGAGGATGTAACACACTGCAAGACGCGCAGAATCGAGCCGAATTCCGAGAAAATCATTGCATTCCACACGCATTCTTCATAAATTTTGGCAAGGAATGCCAATGACCGGAGCCCAATGATCAGATGTTCGGTTTGCCTCGCAGAAAATGATGATTTTGCTGTCACCTGCAAAAAGTGCAAGGCCTTCCTGCAGAATCGAGTCCCCAACCTTGATCTTTTCGAAACCGCCTGGAGAATCCTCGAGTCTCCGCGTGCGACATTTCGGCAAATTGTCTTAGCGAAGCACAAAAACTATTCGCTCTTCCTTTTTTCGCTCTTTGGAATCAGTCTGTCGTTCACGGCGTTCTGGTATTTCAAGCTCGGCAGCAGATTTGACACACTGCTCGACTTGGTGCCGGGGGCGGTTGTCGTGGGCATCGGGCTCGGCGCCGCCTCTGCCATTGTTCTGACACTCGCTTATCACCTCATCGCAAAGTTGCTTGGCGGGGTTGCTTCAGTCCGCGATTCCTTGGCGCTCCTGGCCTATTCATTGACGCCGATTGCTGTTTCATTGTTCATTGTGCTGCCCATCGAGCTGTTGACGTTCGGCATGTATTTGTTCACGTCGAACCCGCACCCGTATACCATCAAGCCCGTGTCGTACGTGATCCTCGTGGGATTCGACGTGATCGTTTCGTTGTGGAGTCTCGGACTCGCCATCCTTGCGACCAAGGTTGGGCACCGCATCAGTACAGCGAAGTCTCTCGCTGTGACCGTCGCGGCGCTCGCACTGTTTGGCGCGGTGATCCTTTTCGCGGCGGGGAAGCTGCACTTGATTGACCAGGCGTGAGGACCATTTGGTGGAGGGAAAGTGACTCGTGAACAGTTTGAGGAGATTGCGCAGCGAGCTTTCGATAGTCTCCCTGAGTTTTTCAAGCGCAAGGTGGAAAACGTTCAGATCGTCGTCGAAGATCTTCCTTCCGACGATGCGATGTCCCGCTCGAAGGCATCACGACATACGCTCCTCGGATTGTATCAGGGCGTGCCGCTCCCGCACCGGGGAACTTCATACGGTATGTATGCGGTCGCGCCCGACAAGATCACGCTGTATCAGGAAAACATCGAGGCGGTCTGCAGGAATGAGAAGGAAATGGAGAAGCGAATCGTCGAAGTTCTTTTCCACGAGCTCGGCCACTATTTTGGTATGAATGAACAACAAGTTCGCCGAGCACTAAAAGATTTCGAATAAGAATAGGCACATATCAACAGGGAAAGGTCGCTATGCCGAAGGTAATCCTACAGATCTCATACGACATTGATGCGGATCATCGTGAAGAGTATCTTGCGCTCCTCAAGGAACTGAAAAGCCACTTTCGACAAGTGAGGAAGAAGAACTACACCGTCTTCGAACAAAAAGGGAAGAAGAACTCATTCGTCGAGGAGTTCGTATGCAACTCCGTGGAAGAGTACGATGCCCTGGAAGATGACCTCGATGAAAAGAGCGAAGAGCTTGTGAATCGATTGGAGAGTTCCTTGAAGAACGGAAAGGCAAAATATACGACGTTGCTCGAGCTTGATTAGCGCACAGGACAAACAATCTCGGAGCGAAAACCGAGGCTGTTCGCGTTATCCTTGGTTCCTTTTCTCTTGTTCCACCCGGAAACCTTCAGTTTACTGCCTTTCTTGACGACCACATCCCCTTCGTTACTCCGGCTAGACTCGCCACACCCTTACGTGAAGCTGCACAGATTCCTGATCTCGACTTCGCCAACCTTTGCACGGCGATGACACTTTCCCCTCGCAGAAGCCTCGGCTTGAGTCAGCTGACGGTCTTCTTCATCATCAATTTCTCCTCTCCAGCTTCACGACGAAGGTCTTGGTTTCAATCCCCCTTTTCACCACGACCGTGACCTCATCGCCGGGCTTATGCTCGCCGAGCGCGTAGGTAAAGTCGTAGAGGTTTTTGATGTCGACTTTGCCAAACTTCACGATCACGTCACCCCCCTGGAGGCCAGCCTTTGCTGCCGGGCTACCTTCGCGGACACCGGAGAGTTTCATCCCTTCGACCTGTTCCCCGAAATCGGGAATCGTCCCCATATAGACTCGAGTGCTGCGTCCAGCGCCCGGCATCGGCCGTGGAGCCTCCACGGCGACGTACTGCGGCTTGTCCGGGGTCTGATCGAGCTCAGCGGCGATGGCTTGAACGAAGCGGACAACTTGTTCCTCCCCTCCATAGTTCAGCTTATCATATGTATCCGATGGGCGGTGGTAGTCGGAGTGAATATCCGTGAAGAAATGGAAGACAGGGATCTGCTTTGCATAGAACGAAGACTGATCACTCGGGCCGTAGCCATCCTTGTTCAGCTTCAAGACAAATGCGGAGTCGGCATTGAGTTTCTTCACGAGCGCTTCGAAACCGGGAGATGTACCAATACCGTACACGATGAGTGCCCTGTTGTTCAGTCTTCCGATCATATCCATGTTGATCATCACGACCGAGCGCTCGAGTGGAACGGCCGGATTCTTGACGTAATATGCCGAACCCAGAAGACCCATTTCTTCCCCTGCAAACGAGATAAAGAGCTCACTGCGTTTCAGGGATCCTTTGTCCGCGGCAAAGGCTTGTGCCAGCTCGAGCAAGCCGGCCGTGCCCGAGGCGTTATCATCAGCTCCGTGGTGAATTGCCACGGTGTCAGGCTTGAGCGATCCAGAACTCTCACCCCCGAATCCGAGGTGGTCATGGTGCGCTCCGAGGACAATGACCTGGTCCTTCAATGTGGGATCGTTCCCTTCCAGAAATCCTATCACATTCTTCGTCGTTTGACGAATCTCTTTTAACCCCACGGTCATTGAAACCGTTACTCCGGAGAGCGCAAACGAACTCGGCGTCTTGGATTGATTGATCTCTTTCTGAAGGGCGCTGATGGTTTTCCCGCCTGCGCGCAACAATTCATCCGCTACCTTTCGAGTGACGTTGATCGCAACAATTCCTGCGTTTCCGGTCGATTGGTCATAGGTGAGTTTAATAAGGTCGTCGGTGTCAGAGTCCTCGGGACCCGTTACGACGAACATCGCCATCGCGCCGAGCTCTTTTGCTTTCGAGGCCTTATAGCGGAGCGATACAAACGGCGCAAAGTCTCGCGTGGAATCTGAAGGCGGAGCGTTGCGAAGAACCATGACACACTTTCCTTTTACATCGAGGCCGGCATAGTCGTCGTAATTCCTGTCTGGAGCAGCGATGCCGTAACCTGCAAAGACGAGGTCGCCCTGAAACGATTCGCTTGAGGAAAAACCGAGCGGCCGAAACTCCTGATTGAGGCCGAGCGACTTAGACTGTCCGCCGGCTGAGTAGGAGAGGGTGTTCATGGTACCGAGCTGAATGCCCGCGACAAACTCGAAGCTCTGGAAAAACGTACCGTGATCGCCAAGCGGCGTGAGGCCATACCTCTTGAATTCGCTGGCGATGTATTGCGCGGCAAGTTCGGCTCCCCTCGATCCAGCTTTGCGACCTTCAAGCTCATCCGAGGCGAGGTATCTGACATGCTTAAGGAGCTCCGCCGCCGTTACCTGGGGGCTCGATTGTGCTTGAACGGCGCTCTGATGGAAAAAAACGAAAGCTACAATGATCCTCATCGTACGGTTCAGCAGTCTCATGGTGTCTCCTTCATGGTCCTTTCGAATTTCTGCGCCTCAAAGTACCTACCTGTTACTCCGCGGCTCTCCTCTGAGGCAAGATAAAGGAATACATCTGTGATTTCGTGAGGTGATCTCAGCTGCGATCGGTCTTCGGCCGGGTAGGCTGCATGTCGCATGTCGGTGTCGATGGGCCCAGGATTGACTGAGTTGACTCGTATATTGTAATGCCTGACCTCGTCAGCCAACGTCTGGGTGAAGCCTTCCAGCGCAAACTTTGAGACAGCGTATGCGCCCCAACGCGCGCGTCCGACCTTTCCCACAGAGGAGCTGACGTTGATGATCGACCCCGAGCGCTGTTTGATCATCGCAGGGAGGAGCGCCTTCGTCACCGAGAACAGACCGTGGATGTTCACATCAATGACCCGATCCCAACTCTGCTCGGTGAATTCCACAATCTCAATCCGAGGTCCCAGCAGGGAGGCGTTATTGATGAGCACATCGACCGTACCGAACTCCTCCAAGACTTTCCCAGCGAACTCGTGGACCTGATCTGGATCGGAAATGTCGCACGGAAGCACAATTCCGTCTGCTGCTTTCGCACTTAACTCGATCATGACCCGATTCAACTCATCGACCGAGCGTGCGCAGGTTGCAACCCGAGCGCCTTCTGCGGCGAAACGCAGAACGAGTGCACGTCCTAAGCCTTTCGATCCGCCGGTAATAACAACTCGTTTGTCTTTCACTCTCACGATTCCGGTACGCTGTAAGTCTGCAATCGACAATTCAACATTCGGTATTCATTCAACCCAGTCAGCGAGAAACACATTGAATTCGTATGAACCCTGTGATTTCCGATCTGAAATGAAGACGAGCTTTTTCCCGTCTCGAGTGAACATCGGGAATGCGTTGAAATGGCCCCCAAAGGTGATCTGTTCGAGGTTGGAGCCGTCGACATTCATCATGTAGAGCTCAAAATTGCGACCCCGCGGATCTTTCACGTTGGAAGCGAAAATGATTCTCTTATTATCGGGATGGAAAAATGGGGCGAAGTTAGCGGTTGCCGTGTTGGTCAGCTGTTTGCGGTTCATGCCATCGGCGTCACAAACGAAAATCTCCATCTTGCTTGGCTTCACGAGTTGTTCAGCGAGCAGCGCCCTGTACTCCGCGACTTCCACACTATCCTTCGGATGATAGGCCCGGTAGACAATCATTTTCCCATCCCAGGAGAAAAACGCCCCGCCATCATAGCCGAGATCGTTGGTGATCCGGCGAACGCCGCTGCCGTTGAGGTTCATCGTATAGAGGTCAAGGTCTCCATCACGCGTAGAAGTAAAGACAATTTTCCGACCGTTGGGAGAAATCGTGGCCTCTGCATCGTAGCCCTTGCTCGCGCTCAGCACCTTGAGATTTGATCCATCGGCGTCTGCAGCGTAGAGGTCATAATCGTTGAAGACCCCCCAGACATAGCCTTTTGATTTGTCGGGTGGCGGCGGACACCCGTCGCCGTGTCCATGCGTGGATGCAAACAGGATCCTCTTGTCGCCAGGGTAGAAGTACGCGCAAGTGGTTCGACCTTTTCCTGTGCTCACCAAGCGTTGATTGGCATCATGAAGATTCATGGTGAAGATCTGATCGCACTCGTACGGCGGACGCGTCGATTGGAAGATCAGTTGCTTCTCGCCGAATGCAAAGTACGCTTCAGCGTTTCTCCCGCCGAACGTCAGCTGCCGGATATTTCGAAAGTGCTTCTCTTCCGAGTGTCGAAGTGAGTCGGGTTTTCCCGCAATCGCTGCAGCAGCGGTGAACGCCGACACGAGAATGAGAATAATACCTTTCCGGTTCATAGGAATACGCGCGAGTGTTTTGAGAAATCACTGGAACTATCGGGATCGTGCTGCCCGTCAGAATCCTTCAGCACTGCCCCGGAACGTTTATTCGATGGTCGGTTGGGTCAACGAGGAGTTCAATGCGGTCAGACCGAGCACACAGCCTCTTACCGCCTCTTCCACATAGCGTAGATAGAACAGACGATCAGTCTGCAGTGAGAATCCAATGGCACGCTCAGTGCAATCCAGCCAACGCTTCCTTCAGCCTGTTATAGTCCTGCACGTCAACAACACTGTACTCCAGGTCCAGGTAGGCGATCCTGCCAACCCTATCAATCACAAACACCGTGCGCTTGTTGTAGAGGGATTTCTCATTGAAGCTGTTGTACGCCTTTGCAACGGTGTGGGCATGGTCACTGAGAAGCTTGAACGGCAAGCTATGGTATTTCGCCCATTCACGGTGAGACCACACATAATCTCCACTGATGCCCAGCACTTCCGCATTGAGATCCTGGAGAGCGCCGAAATCGTCCCGAATGGCGCACACTTCTTTCGTACATCCAGTGCTCCAGTCGGCAGGATAGAAAGCCAAGACGACGTTCCGCTTCCCAACGAGCTCTGAGAGCGTCAATGGAGCCCCGAAGATCGAATCTCTGGTGGCATAGGGAAGAGAGAAGTCAGGAGCCGGCTTTCCGACAGCGAGATCAGGATTCGTCTGCGCTAGCGCGTTGGTTGTGAGAATCAGGAACGAAATTGCGAGGAAATTGGTTCTCATAGCAGTATCTGAGCCCTCTTTACGAAAATTAGCTGTTCTTGAAGTGAGAAGCAAGAAATCGGAAGAATAATTGCAACTCAGTCTCGGCGTTTGTATCTTTCGTCGCACATGACGACTCTGAAGCCTCTCTTAGCCATCCTCCTTGTTGTTCTGCACCTGGGCGCCGGGTTCGACCTCATCGTCGCGCACAATCACATCTTCGGTGTCGGCGTAAACTCATCGACAAGACTCGAACCACACACTTGCGGCGCGAATGAGATCCACAAACCTATCGACCAAGACCACCATTGTCTTCTGTGCTTGCGCACTTCAGGTTCTTTTGCAGTTCTCGCGTTCTTCTCCACTCCTCCCAAGGCTCGTGTCCAGGCCCTGGTGCATCGTGCATCGCGCCCGCCGTCCTTGAAAGGACTTCACCTTTCTGAGCGCGACAGAGGCCCGCCGTTGCCGTGTTCTTGAGACAGCCTCTCCCCTCGTTCGATCCTTGACTCTTTGATTTCACTGAAACATTTCTTCTTGAGGACAGCCGTATGAATTTATTCAGGATCATCAGGATCCTCCTTTTCGTCTTATGTCTGGTTGGCAGCGACGCGGCTGCTCAAATGGACTCAACCGCTGTTGCCGATTCGCTTCTCCTCCTTCAACTTCAGCGATCAATGCAACAAGCTGCTCCGTCAATTCAGCAACAACCGGCGCCCCGCTCATCACTCTCCACGAACCCAGATATCAGTGCGATTGGAGATTTCCGATCATCGTACACGACCATAGGCAAAAGGAAAGTCGAAACATATTTCAACGAACTCGAATTGCAAGTGGTTTCGGTCGTGGACCCCTACGCTCGAGCAGAATTCCTCTTCTCCTTCGGAAAGGATTTGAATACCGGTGAGCTGGGAATCGAACTTGAAGTTGCCACGCTGACTTCGCTCTCGCTCCCCTACCAACTTCAATTAACATTGGGAAAATTCAAGCCGGTATTTGGAAAAGTGAATATTCTCCATCCCCACTATTTCAGTTTTGTTGATTTCCCAAGAGTGATCAATAATTACTTTGACAGCGAGGGGATGTTTATGGAGGGGGCCTCAATCAGCTGGCTTGTGCCTAATCCGTACGATTTTTACCAGGAGCTAACGTTTGAAGTCGGACGAGCGGGATCAGAACCCAATGCCTCCTTGGTTCCGGGCGAAACTGACCAGTTGCTGTGTGTAGGCCATCTCAAAAACTTCTTCGATTTGAGTCAAAATTCGACACTGGAGATTGGGTTCTCGGGACTCACCGGTCCCAATCGCTTGGGCTTTTCGACGTTCATCGAAGGAGTCGACCTTACGTACAAGTGGAAACCACTTCGGTACAATGTGCTCCAATCATTTACCTGGCAAAGCGAGTTGCTTTTTGCCAATATGAGATCAACCGATGCGGAAGTTCTGAGAACGAATGGCGGGTTTTCATTCATCGAGTATCAGTTTGAGAAGCGATGGTTTCTCGGTGCTCGCTACGATTTCTCCGGGTTCCCTGATGACGCAACTCGAAAAGAGCAGGCGGCTTCATTGTTACTTCGCTTCCAACCGACAGAGTTTCAAATTCTTGCTCTCGAGTATCGTTTCACAGATCGAAATTATGATCGGGATTTCAGTCAGGTGCTTCTCAGGGCAATCTTTGGAATAGGAACCCACGCTGCACATCAATACTAACCACATCTATCTTTTGCACAACTTACGGGAGACGAATCAACATGTCGAGAGAGAGAACACGATTCGCTGCGGGTCTGACGCTCGCTTGCACATTGTTCGCTTATACATCTGGACTTGGACAGCTCAAAGTGGTTACGACACTTCCTGACCTGGAGAGTATCGCGAAGTTGATCGGAGGAGAGCAGGTGGATGTGTATTCTATTGCCACAGGCTTTCAGAACCCACATTTCGTCGATCCGAAACCAAGTTACATCCTAAGGCTCTCGCGTGCCGATGTTTTCGTGACGGTTGGACTGGACTTGGAAATCGGTTGGGTACCTCCGCTGCTGAACAGCGCGCGGAACTCAAGAATCCAAAAGGGGGGAGAGGGTTATGTCGACGCTTCGACAAATGTGCCCTTACTGCAGGTTCCAACGAGTGCAAGCAGAGCGCAGGGTGATATTCATATCTACGGGAACCCCCATTACTGGCTCGATCCGCTCAACGGCAAGATCATCGCCAGAAATATCTTTGAAACGCTTGTCCGATTAGATCCTGATCATCGCTCGATCTATGAGTCAAACCTCAAGAAATTCACTGAGACATTGGATGCAAAGACAAAGGTCTGGGTGGCAAAAATGCTTCCGTACTCTGGAACCAAGATCATTGCGTATCATAACGAATGGCCCTACTTTGAACAACGCTTCGGGTTGCAGGTTGTCGATTTCTTGGAACCGAAGCCTGGAATCCCTCCAACGTCGTCACAGCTCCTCAAAGTCATCAATGAGATGAAACGTGACCAGATCAAGATCATTATCATTTCACCGTACTTCACCACAGAATCCGCCGATCTCGTTGCGCGAAATACAGGCGGCAAGGTGGTTACGCTCGCGACGTCCGTAGCCGCTAGCGAACAAATCAAAACATATTTTGATCTTTTTGATTACGACATCTCACAACTCTTAGAGGCTTTACGATAAGCTTCGAAGAATCGGACGGGAGAATACCACCATGGTAGAAATGTTTAGCCAGAGTTTTGTCGTCGACGCCTTAACGGTAAGCGCTATCCTCGGTCTCTTGCTTTCATACCTCGGAGTGCACGTTGTAGGTCGCGGAATTGTGTTCGTCGATCTCGCCTTAGGCCAGATTTCGATGCTTGGCGTAGCCTTTGCGAATTTCATTGGAGGAGATCAAACAGTCATATCGATCGTCTTTACGATGGCCGGAGCATTCTTGCTGTCCTTTATCAAAGTCAAAGACAAGCGCCTGAAACATGAAGCGATCATTGGGATCGTCTATGCCGTTGCCTCTGCCGGTACCGTCCTTTTGATTTCGAAGTCTCCACACGGAGAATCTGACATTTCGGAGGTATTGTTTGGGAGCGTCTTTACGGTGACAACAAGCCAGATCACATCCTTGGCGGTCGTATTCGGTATCATCGGAGTAGTCCATATCATCTTTCGGAAGAAATTCTTCGCATTGACGGAACAGTTCGAGAGTCGACAAATTGAACACATGCGAATCTTCGACTTGTGGAATTTTCTCTTCTATCTTTCCATAGGGCTCTCGATCGTGTTCGCTGTAAGGCTTGCTGGAGTGATCCCAGTCTTCTCGTATCTCATCGTCCCTCCTGTGGCAGCCATTCTCCTCTCACAAAGCATGAAGACCGTTGTATGGACATCGATGATCATTAGCGTACTTGGCGGGTTTTTTGGGATCTATTTTTCGGTACGCTTTGATTTTCCAGCGGGGTCTTCTGTCGTCACCATTTTGGGAGCCATTTTTGTTCTGGTTGCTTTCATCAAATTCACTAGATTCAAGAGTGGGCCAATCGCCAACAGTAACCTGGCGCAAGATAACTCACATGTCGCTGAATAACAAAGTAGCGCTTGTTACTGGAGGAACCGGCGCCCTTGGCGCCGTCATCGCTCAACGGCTGATCGATGAGGGAAGCGCTGTATTCGTTTCTTTCCTTTATGACAAGGAACTGGCCCATCTCTCGGAAGTCTTCAAGAGAAAAGTGAAGCTTCTTAAAGCCGATGTGACGGACGAACGACAAGTGAAGGAGCTTTACGATGTCGTGGTGAGGGAATCTTCGCGGGTAGATATCGTCGTGAACGCCGTTGGGGGTTTTCTTCCTCGCAAGCCCATCACCGAAGTAGCCTCATCGGAATGGGAGTTGATGATGAACATCAACCTCAAATCGACCTTTCTATCAACACGGGAAGCACTGCGACGGATGCAGGGTCAAAGATATGGCCGTATCATTAACATTTCTGCGATGGTCGGCCTCAGCCCTTCGCCCGGGAGGGCCCCTTACGCGATCTCCAAAGCCGGCGTTTCGATGCTTACCGAGATTGTCGCTCAGGAAGTCAAGGGAAGTGGGATCACCATCAACGCGATCGCGCCGAGCATCATTGCGACGCCGGCGAATCTCGCATCCATGCCGGATGAAGACTCGAGCAAGTGGGTAAAGCCGGAAGAGATCGCCGACCTGGTGAGCTACCTGTGTACCGAACCTGCAGGGGCAATCTCCGGCACCACATTCAAGGCCTATGGAGGGGTATGAGAGAATATCTATTGATTTTGTGATGGGGTTTCGATATTTTTGTCCTTGAATGGTTTTGTGCCAGACAACGGAAGCGATGTCCTTAAACGACCTTTAACCATACTCAGGCAAGCGATGCTGATCGCTTGCCTTTTTCGTTTTGAATGAGAGATGGGGATGACGCTCAACGAACGGATCAACAACGATCTGAAGGAAGCTCTGAAATCACGGGACAGAACACGGCTGGATACCCTTCGGTTGCTCCGCGCCGGCATGATCGAACTCTCGAAGCGCGGCACAGGGAAGGAAATCACCCCCGAAGACGAGTTGTCCGTGCTGACGGCCGCCGTAAAGAAACGGAAGGAAGCCATTGAGCTGTATGAGAAAGGGGGGAGGGCAGACCTTGCGCACCAAGAGCGCCAGGAGCTCGACGTCATTTCATCGTATCTCCCGAAGCAGCTCAGCAAAGAGGAAGCCGAGCAGGTCATCCAGAGAATCATTTCAGAGACCGGCGCGAGCTCGTCAAAGGATTTCAGAAAAGTGATGCCCCTCGCGATGAAGGAATTGAAAGGGAGGATCGAGGGCAAACTTGTGCAGGAAATTGTGAAGTCAAAACTGGGAGCCTAGCTATGGTACTTGACTTGCTTATAGTCTTTCCACTCATCGCCTTCGGCCTGCTCGGATTCCGCGACGGGCTGGTACGAAAACTGGTGTCGATGGCCGGCGCAATCCTCGCAATGTTCATTGCCCATTTCTTCATGCAGGACATCGCTCAATTGCTTGTTCAACATCTTCACGCTCAGCCGGCCAATGCGCCCATGACTGCGTTCTTCACGGTGTTCTTCATGCTCTTCGCCCTTCAGTCTATTCTCTACCGATTCCTCACGAAGAACTACAAGATCGGCGGAATAGTTGAGAAAATAATTGGAGTGGTGGTCGGCCTTGCCCAGGGGGTGCTCATGGTAAGTATCGTGCTGATGATCCTCACCTTGCAAGGTCCTCCTTCGCGAAGGATGACCCGAGACTCCCGGCTCTACGCCCCCGTCGTCTCCATTGCGCCTCAGATCAAGGATTTTCTCTCCAATCTTCTGCCGTCGGCACAAGAATCCATTGAGAAAATGACTTCTCCAGAAGGGGGCAAAGTGGATTCAACCCTCCAGAAAGCACGGGAGTGACGGCTGAGATTCAGTGATGGCTGATTTTTCGACTGCAATAAAGAAACTCGAATTTGACAAGATCCTGGATCGCCTCCAGCAATTGACCGTCTCTGAACCAGGCCAAAAATGTGCGGCAGCTCTCCAACCATCAGTCGACCTGGAAACCATCTCCCTCGAGCTTCGACAAGTGTCCGAAGCCAAGGAGATCCTCATCGCAGAAGGTTCCGTTCCGCTCGATGGCATCAAGAGCATTATCCCGGCTCTGAAGAAATCCTCGATTGAAAACCACATCCTTACGAGCCGTGAGCTGCTGGAGATCGCATCGACGCTGCACGCCGCGCGAGCGACAGCCGGCTTTCTTGCGAAGCGTCAGAAGAGCTATCCAAGGCTCGCAGCGATAGCCGCAACGCTTTTCTACGACAAGGTCGTTGAGTACAATATCCTCGAGTGCATCGACGAAGGAGCGAAAATTCGTGACTCGGCGAGCAAGGAGCTGCAGCGGATTCGGCAGGACATGATCTCGGTCGCCGACTCCCTCCGAAAGCGCCTCGCTTCCATCTTGAAGAGGGTTTCTGAGAAAGAATTCCTTCAGGAAGAGATCATTACGACGCGTGAGGGCCGGATGGTCATCCCCGTGAAGGTCGAGCACAAGAATCACGTTCCGGGATTCATTCACACAAGCTCTGCAAGCGGTGCGACGGTCTTTATCGAACCGGCCGAGACGTTGGACTTCAACAACGCCCTGACTGAGCTTCAGCTCAGCGAACAACGCGAGATTGCACGGATCCTTGCCGAGCTCACCGCACAGGTTCGAGACATCCGGCCAAGCCTTGAAGGAGCGGTTTCGACGCTTGCAGTCCTCGACCTTGTTTTCGCAAAGGCAAGGTATTCAATTCAAGTTCTTGGGAACCCTGCGGCCGTAACGAAGACCTCGGGCGTTCGCCTTGCGCAAGCGCGACACCCCGTTTTGCTGCAACGTCACCCGCGTGAGGAAGTCATTCCGCTCGAGCTGGAATTGGGCGCGAGCGTCCGGACGCTCGTCATAACCGGCCCCAATGCGGGCGGCAAGAGCGTTGCGATGAAAACCGTGGGCCTCCTTGCGCTCTGCACGCAAGCCGGCATGCACATCCCGGCGGCACCAGAATCCGAGCTGGGCGTTTTCGACGATGTGTTTGTGGACATTGGCGACGATCAATCCATCGAGAACGACCTCAGCACCTACAGCTCCCATCTGCTTCGGCTTCGGGACATTCTGCAGGGAGCGAATCAAAAAAGCCTGGTGTTGATCGATGAAATTGGCGCCGGCACAGATCCCGCAGAAGGAGGAGCGCTTGCTGCCTCTGTCCTCAAAGATCTCACAGAGCGCGGCGCGTTGACAATTGCAACCACACACCATGGGATGCTGAAAGCATTTGCGCATGAGACTCCTGGAGTGGCGAACGCATCGCTCGAGTTTGACCACGAGACTCTGAAACCGACGTACCGTTTTCGTTCAGGAGTTCCGGGCAGCAGCTACGCGCTCGAGCTTGCCAAGAGGCTTGGAATCCCCACCTACATTATCGACCGAGCTCGCGAGCTCGTTGGCGATGAGAAGGTGAAGCTCGAACAACTCTTAGCTGACCTTGAGCGCCAATCGCAGGAGTACCATGAGCAGATCCGCGAGGTTTCGGGCGAACGCGACCGATTGGCTTCACTTGTGCGGACCTATGACGAAAAGATGAGGGACCTTCGCCAGGAGCTTCAGTCCATCCGAAGAAAAGCCATCGATGAAGCACGCGACATCGTCCTCGGGGCCCAGGCAGTCATCGAGAAAACGATTAAGGAGATTCGCGAGTCTTCAGCAAACAAGGCTATCGTGCGATCTGTCCGTGAGGATGTGCAAAATCTCCACAGACGAATAGCTGAACTGGGCGCTGAGGAGCAACCGTCAGAACCGCAGGATCTGCACGTCGGCGACACCGTGCGATTCAAGGATGGTGCGCAGACCGGAGAAATCGTTGAGATCAAACAACCCTTCGCAACGGTGCTATCAGGAAATGCCAAGCTTCGAGTTAGACTCGAGACCCTCTTGAAGGTGGGTGCTCAACGGTTATCGGCTGCCTTGGCTTCAGAGACACTCTACACTCCCGAGGGGAAAACAGAAATCGACCTGCGAGGCCTTCTGGGCGAGGAGGCAATCCCGAAGGTTGAGCGCTTCCTGGACGACGCTGTCGTCGCCGGACTCCACCGTGTCGACATCATCCATGGAAAAGGCACGGGCGCGCTGCGAAAACGCGTTGCTGACTTCCTCAAGACGTACCCTCACGTGAAGGCGTACCGACTTGGGGAATGGAACGAGGGAGGAACAGGTGTGACTGTGGTGGAGCTCGAGTAGATCATCAATGGCAAAGGATGCTGGCAGTGGAAATAAGAAAACGGCCGATTAAGAGGGTGCTGATCGCCAATCGCGGAGAGATTGCGGTTCGAATCATCCGTGCGTGCAGAGAGATGGATATTCGTGTCGTCTCCGTGTTCTCCGACGTCGATCGGAAATCCCTCCATGCCCTGATGGCTGATGAGGCATACCCGCTTTCCGGCTCAACGCCTGCTCAAAGCTACCTCAACCAGGACAAGATCCTGCACTTGGCAAGGGCAACGAAGGCTGATGCAATTCATCCAGGCTATGGATTTCTTGCCGAGAATCCCTCATTCGCCAGAAGGGTGGAGGAGGAGGGAATAAAGTTCATCGGGCCAAGGAGTGAGTCGATCGCCATGATGGGTGACAAGACGGAGGCCAGAAGAACCGCCCGGAACCTCGGCATTCCGACCGTGAGCGGCACTGAAGATCCGATCCGGGACGAACGCGATGGGCTTCGGTCTGCATCCGATATCGGGTTTCCGATCCTCCTCAAAGCCGCAGCAGGAGGGGGAGGAAAGGGGATGCGAATCGTCCGTTCCAGCGAGGAGTTTTCCTCTTCTTTTCGAGCTGCACAATCGGAAGCGAAAACGGCGTTTGGCGACGAGAGGGTATACATCGAGAAGTATCTGGATGCGCCGCGACATATCGAGGTGCAGATTCTTGCCGACTCGTACGGCAACACGATCTACCTTGGAGAGAGGGAATGCTCCATCCAGCGTCGGCATCAGAAGGTCATCGAAGAGTCTCCCTCCCCGGCAGTTGACGAAAAGCTCAGGAGAATCCTTGGGGAAGCGGCCGTTGCTCTTGCGAAGGCCGCCCGGTACGAGAACGCGGGGACAATGGAGTTCCTGGTCGATCAGCAGCATAACTTCCACTTCCTCGAGATGAATACGAGGCTTCAGGTCGAGCATCCCGTAACAGAAGCAACAACCGGCGTTGATCTCGTCAAGGAGCAGATTCAAGTAGCGGAGGGACGGGAGTTGGGTCTCAGCCAAAGTGACGTTCGACCGCGTGGGCATGCCATTGAATGCCGGATTTGTGCTGAAGACCCTCAGAATGATTTCCTGCCATCGACAGGCCTTCTCGTCCGCTATCAGCCCCCGGAGGGGAAAATCCGTGTCGAGAACGGATTCCGCCAGGGGGACGAAATCTCCGTCTACTACGATTCTCTGCTCTCCAAAGTCATCTCCTGGGGAGCGACGCGCGACGAGGCTATCGCGTCAATGAAGAGAGCTCTCTCTGAGTTCGCCATTGAGGGGGTGAAGTCGACAATTCCTTTTTGCCAGTTCGTGCTCGATCACCCCGCCTTCCGGACCGGTGACTTCGATACGCGGTTCGTGGAGAGGCACTTCAAATCCGCAACTGAGGAAGATAGACCTGAAGAACGGCGCGCCGCCGCCATCCTCGCCGTTCTCCTGGCGCACCATCACCAACGCCTCGCATCATTCCGAGAGTCCGATGGTTCGCCCAAAGCCGTCAGTCAATGGAAACTACTCAGGAGGGAGGCCTTCCGATCTTGATCCCTATTTACAGAGCGGCGATCGACAAAGCATCCTTTAAGATTTCTGTCGTGAGCAACTCCGAGATCCGTCTCGACGAAAAGGTTCATACGTACAATCTAACTCCTCTTGAACTTGGGCTTTACTCCCTTCTACTTGATGGCAAAACCTATACCCTTCAACTCATCGAGCCTCCTGAATCCAATCACTTCTCTTTGCCAACGGAGAGTCTCTCCTCGGATGGTGCCAACAGTTTCCTCATCGGTGCGGGTGGGCGCCAGTATCGGGTAAAGGTCGACGACGAGCGGTCGTGGCTGCTTCGTTCATTCTTGTCGAAAGTCCACCCAACCACTGGCACAACGACCGTGCGAGCACCTATGCCCGGTCTGATCCTTAGAGTGGAAGTGAAGCATGGAGAACGGGTCGTGCAGGGCCAAGGTCTAATTGTTCTCGAAGCGATGAAAATGGAAAACGAGATCCGATCCCTGACAGCCGGTACCGTTAAAGAAATACACGTCGATGTCGGAAAACCCGTGGAAAAAGGTGAGCCGCTAGTGACTGTCTCAGAAGATTAAACATAGACTACTTAGACGTTTATTTAGAATGCGTTGAGTCAATTTCCGTGAAGCAATATTCGAAGAAAGAAGAGCCGCGAGTTACGCTGGAACTCGCCCTCGAACACGGACTAACGAAGGAGGAATACGAGCAAATCGTCTTCCTGCTCGGTCGAGTGCCCACCTATACAGAATTGGGGATCTACAGTGTGATGTGGAGTGAACATTGTAGCTACAAGAATTCCATTGAGGTTCTCAAGACGTTGCCACGGTCAGGGGGTAGGCTGCTCGTCAGCGCCGGGGAAGAAAACGCAGGGCTCGTCGATATCGGGGATGGCTTGGCCGTGGCTTTCAAGATTGAAAGTCATAACCATCCTTCAGCCGTGGAGCCATATCAGGGTGCTGCGACCGGCGTTGGGGGGATTCTTCGGGACATTTTCACGATGGGAGCTCGCCCAATAGCCGCGTTGAACTCGCTCAGGTTCGGTGAACTCAACAACGAGCGAGTCCGGTACCTCTTCAAGCGTGTCGTGAAGGGAATAGGGGACTACGGGAACAGCTTCGGCGTTCCAACGGTAGCGGGGGAGGTGTATTTCGACAAATCGTACACCGCAAATCCTCTTGTCAATGCTATGGCCGTCGGGATTGTCGAGCACGGTCATGTTGCCCGGGCCATCGCCAAGGGCGAGGGGAATCTGGTCATGATTGTGGGCTCGGCGACGGGCCGCGACGGCATACACGGAGCCACGTTTGCCTCCGAAGAGATTTCTGAAGCATCCGAAGCTAGGCGCCCATCAGTTCAAGTGGGTGACCCATTCACCGAGAAACTGTTACTTGAAGCTACGCTTGAAGCCGTTCGGGCTGGTTTGATCGTCGGCATCCAGGATATGGGAGCGGCTGGGCTGACGTGCTCGAGCACGGAGATGAGCGCCCGCGGCAATTCGGGCATGCGCATAGACCTTGATAAGGTCCCGCTTCGCGAGGAACAGATGAGTAGTTATGAGATCATGCTGTCTGAATCGCAGGAAAGAATGCTCCTCGTTGTCGAGAAACAACATCAGGCAAACGTACAGAAGATCTTTGAAAAGTGGGACTTGCATGCCGTCACTATCGGCGAAGTCATAGGGAGTGATCGGGTCTTGATCTATCACCATGGGCTTCTCAAGGCCGACGTTCCCGCCCAATCGCTCGTCCTGGGTGGGGGTGCGCCTGTATACAGCCGAGAAGCCAGAGAACCTGGTTATCTTGGGATCGTCCGTGCCTTCCAATCTGAGTCCCTGCCGGTTCCTTCGGACTACACTGAGGTCTTGCTGGAGCTTCTTCAGAGCCCGACCGTTGCGAGTAAGGAGTGGGTCTTTCATCAGTATGATTCGATGGTTCGGACGAATACCGTGTCGCCAAACTACGACGCAGCACTCGTGCGCATCAAGGGGACGAAGCGAGCTCTGGCAGTTAAGACAGACTGCAACGCCCGCTATGTGTATCTGAACCCGCGAAGAGGCGGACAAATCGCTGTAGCTGAAGCCGCCAGGAACATTGTCTGCACAGGTGCGACGCCGCTTGGTATCACGAATTGCTTGAACTTTGGAAATCCTTACGATCCCGAGATCTTCTGGCAGTTCAAGGAATCTGTGCTGGGAATAGGGGAGGCCTGCAGAGCTCTCGATACGCCTGTAACAGGAGGGAATGTCAGCTTCTACAACGAGAGTCCCGATGGAGCCGTACATCCGACGCCCGTTATCGGCATGCTGGGGCTGCTTGAGGACATTGAGCTAGCCACCCCGTCTTTCTTCCAAAATCCCGGGGATGCGATCATCCTGCTTGGTGAAAACAAGCCTGAAGTTGGGGGATCTGAGTATGCATACCGACAGATGGGTGAGGTATTGGGTGATGCACCTTCGCTTGATCTTCTGGCAGAGAAGAGACTTCAAGCTCTTTGCCTCAAGCTCATTCAAGATCGACTTGTTTCCTCTGCCCACGACTGCGCCGAAGGTGGCCTCGCCGTTGCGCTGAGCGAGGCCTGTTTCACCCCCCAGCGTACGCTTGGTGCTCGCATCACAGGCCTTGACCTGACGAAACACAGGCCTGATTTCCTGCTCTTCGGGGAGACTCAGTCCAGAATGGTCATCTCATCGCCCAAAGCCGCTGCCCAAAGAGTTCTGCACCTGGCGTCTCAGTCCCACGTTCCCGGCGCCCTCATCGGCGTCGTTCTGGAAAATTCTCAACTCCAACTCGATTCCTACTTCGCCATTGACACCAGTTTCGCACGAACCCTTTACCAGCGGGCCATAGCGGGCGCGATGGGAGAGGTAGAGGCGACCAGAGTGTAGCACTTTTGGTCGTTTTCCCTTGTAGTCCCAACTTTACATAATACACATTATCAGACAAAACCCCAACGACGTGCCGAGCAACGGCCTCGAGTTAGCTGATCAGCGTCCGCCATCAGCGTTGCAACCCATTCAAAGACTTTCGATCAGGTTTCGTCGGGTTCGGAGATTTCAACTTCATTGTTGTTGAGCTCTACTTTGTAGGCTTTCAGCGGCAATGGCGCTGGACCAGCAACGTTTTCGCCGTCAAGCCCGAAGACACTTTCGTGGCAGTTGCAGGCCAGCTCCCCGTTTCCTTGGTTTTGTCGGAAACGGACTGAGCAGCCCGAGTGTGTACATACGGCGCTGAGTGCAACCAGTTCGCTGTTCAGTGCGCGCACCACAATGACCTTGTCGGGCCCGTACTGGACGATCCTGGACGTTCCTTCCTTAAGGCTCTCTGCTGAACCCACGTGGATGGGCCCTTTCGGCTTGAGGTTAGGTGGGCCGAAGTATGTGCCACGCAGCCAAGCATATACGAAAGGTCCAATAATTAAGCCGACCCAAGCGCCAACAGCCTGCCTAAGGAACTCCTTTCGGGATCCCTTCTCGTGCGCCATATCTTTAGAGGCTGAATGTTGTCAATGACCTTTGCCTTCGTCGTACATCAACCGATCCAACAAACGTGATCTCCGCAGGCCCAGTCAGCCTAACATTTGTTATCCTGCCGAGCCTGTCATCAAAGTCAACCATCAGCGGAACTCCACTTCGCGGAATTACCCGCACTGGCGGATTTACACGCCAGAGGATATGCGCTGCGATTGCCGCGGCAATTGATCCCGTCCCACATGCTAATGTTTCATTCTCGACGCCACGCTCAAATGTCCGTATTCTCAAGGACTTGTCCCTCTTTAGCTGAACAAAATTCACGTTCGTTCCTCTCGGGGCAAAGAATGAATGATGGCGAAGGCTTCTTCCAATCGTGAACACGTCCAGGTTTTGCAGCTTCGTTCTTCCGCGACCCAATGTCTCAACCGGAACTACAGCGTGTGGCGAACCTGTGTCAACAAAGTTAAGCCTCTGTTGCCTTCCCAGGAACCGAACCGTAGCGTTGATCTTCAAATCTCTGGGCTGTTTCATCCAAAGACAGACGGTGTTTCGCTTCACGCGGGCTCTGTAGACGTAATCCAGAGCCTCAAAGGCGTGCTCTGAAGGCGCTATGTGCCTTTTTACCGCATAGAGTGCTATGCATCTCCCTCCATTGCCGCACATGCCCCCGTAGCTCCCATCCGCGTTGTAGTACATCATTCGGTAGTCTGCTTTTCGACTCTTCTCGAGAAGAAGTAATCCGTCAGCCCCTATCCCCCACCGTCGGTCACAGAGCAGTCTCGCCAGCCGCGCTCGATCCTTGATGCGCCTAGAACGATTGTCGATGACAACGAAATCGTTCCCCGCGCCCGTCATTTTTGTGAATGGGAATCTCATAGTGCGTGTTCAGATAAATAAAAGGACCGCCACGTTCAGTCCGGCGGTCCAAGGTACAACAAAAACCTGGATTTGCAAAGCCCGTTCACGTCACTGGGAATCAGGGGCGTATGCGTGATGCTTGATGATCTTGGCGTTCACGAGGAAGATGACGTCCTCGGCAATGTTCGTGGCATGGTCAGCAAGTCGCTCGATATGGCGCGACACGATCATCATATGCGAAGCCGGCTCGATATTGTCCCGCGACTCCTTCATTTTCTTGATCATAAAGTTGAAGGTCTCGCGGTCAAAGCTGTCGATCGCGTCATCAGAGATCAAGATCTCCTTCGCCAGCTCCGGGTCATTGTTGACGAAAGAATCGATCGAATGCTTCACCATCTCACGGGCGGCGGTTGCCATCTCGCGTAGCGGGGTTTTCTTCACGAAGTCGGAGTACGGCAGCAAGGGCTCAACGCGCTCAGCCAAGTTGACAGCAATGTCCCCGATTCGCTCGAGCTCATTATTGATCTTGAGCGCTGCCATGAGCAATCGCAAATCTATGGCGACCGGCTGCGCTAACGCAAAGACTCGCATGCAATGCTGATCGATGGCGTTGTCAAATTCATCGACTTTCTTATCCCGTTCAATGACCAGCCGCGCCAGCGCGACATCTGACTCGGTCATCGCTTTCACGGCGAAGTCGATCTGCTCCTCAACCAGACTACCCATGCGGATCAACATTGTTCGAAGTTGATCCAGTTCTAGCTCAAAATGTCTCGGCATATCTTCTGCGGCTCACTCTCTTCAGCGGTTAAGCTTATATTAGACAATAGACTCCCACAAATCAAGCCTCTCTGGCAGAATCACCCAAACCGACCAGTAACATAATCTTCCGTCTGTTTCTCTTTTGGGGACGTGAAAATAGTCTTGGTTTCATTAAACTCGATAATCTTCCCGAGATAGAAAAAGGCTGTGTAATCGCTCACCCGTGCGGCCTGTTGCATGTTATGCGTGACGATGACAATCGTGAAATTTGACTTGAGCTCATAGATCAATTCCTCGATCTTCGCCGTCGCAATCGGATCGAGTGCACTCGCGGGCTCGTCCATCAGGAGCACCTCGGGATTCACTGCGAGCGCTCGAGCAATGCAAAGACGTTGTTGCTGTCCTCCTGAGAGTGCCAGCCCGCTCTTCGTGAGATCATCCTTCACCTCATCCCAGAGCGCTGCACGCTTCAGGCTGCTCTCCACAACCTCATCCAGTCTCTTCGTATCGTGCACACTGTTGATCCGAGGTCCGTACGCGACATTGTCATAGATAGATTTCGGAAACGGGTTCGACCTCTGAAAAATCATGCCTACTTTCTTTCGGAGCTCAACCACGTCAACATCCTCTCGGTAGACGTTGATGTTGTCGACAAGGACCTCTCCGCTTGTTCGCGCATCTTCAATGAGGTCGTTCATGCGGTTGAGGGCCCTCAGGAAGGTCGACTTGCCGCAGCCTGACGGTCCGATGAGCGCCGTGACGTGGTTCGGCTTGACATCAAGAGATACGTTGTTAAGAGCGAGCTTGGAGCCATACGAGAGGCTGAGACCGTGAGTCCGAATTTTGTATCCGTTTGTGTTCATGGCAAGGATAGCACCTGAGATTAGCGTACTGACTTCGTTCGAATCCTGTACCGCAAGAAGACTGCTGCAAAGTTGAGGGTAAACGTCAACCCAAGGAGCACGAGCGTCGTTGCATACTGAATCCCTCGGGTGGCTTCAACGTCCGGTGACTGTGTCGACATGATGTAGATGTGGTACCCGAGCTCCATGAATTGATCGGACAAGGAGTTTGGCAACGTCGGAAGGAAATACGCCGCGCCGGTGAAGAGGATTGGCGCTACCTCACCCGCTCCTCGACTGACGGCCAGTATTGCGCCGGTGAGGATGCCGGTCATTGAATTCGGCAACACGACTTTTCGGATCGTTTGCCATTTGGTTGCTCCCAACGCCAGGCTGGCCTCCCGCAAGTCTCTGGGAACGGCCCTGATTGCTTCCTCGACAGAGACAATCACGACCGGCAGTGTTAACAACGCCATCGTGAGGCTGGCCCACAATATATTGGGCTGCCCCCACTTCAGTTGAACTCCGCCTGTCAAGAGCTGATCCATCCCCGTCCCAACGAACTGAACGAAGAACCCAAGTCCGAACAGACCGAAGACGATAGCCGGGACCCCCGCGAGCGTATTAACAGCAAACCTGATGACGCGCGCAAGAATCGATCTCCGGCTCGCGTATTCGCTCAGGTAGATCGCCGTGATCGTGCCAATGGGCACGCCCGCGATGGACATAATGACCACAAGGAGGAACGTGCCGAAGATGGCCGGATAGATCCCTCCTGCTGTCATGCCCTCTTTCGGTGTGCTCGAAAGGAATTCCCACGAGAGGGTCCCCCATCCTCCAAGCACGATGTCACCGATAATCAGAACAACCATCAAAATGATGACAAACGCGCAGAGCGCCGAGAGCGCCGGAACGGAAAAACCGAGCAGTTTGCGTTTGAGCGTCATCAGAGACCTTGGAATCGCTTCATGAGACGTTGGCGAACAACAATCTCAACAATCGCATTGAGCGTGAAGGTGAAGAGAAAGAGAATCGAACCGATGAAGAACAAGACGGAGTAATGAGTGTCGCCAAACACCACCTCAGCCATCTCTGCGCCGATCGACGCGGACATCGTTCGCACGGGCTCGAAGAAGCCTGCGGAAAAAATCGCCGCATTTCCCGTCGCCATGAGAACGATCATCGTTTCACCAAATGCTCGCCCGATACCCAGGAGAATCGCCGCGAGGATTCCCGGCGTCGCGGCCGGGAGAACAACGAAGAGCGCCGTCTGCCACTTCGTGGCGCCAAGTGCTAGGCTCGCCTCTGTCATCACCCTGGGTACCCGTGTTAACGAATCCTCAGTTATCGTGTAAATAATGGGGATAACAGCGAGGGAGAGCGCCAAGCCCCCCACGAAAGCGTTCAACCGATACTGAAAGCCGAACACATTCTGGAGGGCCGTCGCCATGGCAATCAAAGCGAAGAACCCGATCACGACTGATGGAATACCTGCGAGAATTTCAATGGTGGGCTTGAGCACCTCCTTGGACCATTTCGGGGCAAACGCAGACGTGAACAACGCCGAGAAAATGGCTATGGGTGCAGCAATGAGCACTGCGACGATTGTGACTTTGAAGCTTCCTGTAACGAGCGGGAGTAGTCCGTATTTCGGCTTTGAGGAAACAGGCTGCCAGGTCTTGTCCACAAGATTTCGGACTGTCGCGCTTCCCTCCCCTGTCTGTTCGATCGGGGTCTTTTCTTTCTCCCGTGCCAATGCTCCTCCCTGAGCATCGCCAAGCTGTTCTTCTCCGTACGTTTCCTGCTCGGCCGGCTTGGATGCGACAGAAGTGACCTCGCCAGAAGAGAAGAAGAGGGGTGCGGCCTCCCGAAAAACGAAGGCAAAGATGAGCACGATGAAGGCGAAAGACAGGAAGGCTATCGCTGTAACAAGCTTTTCGACCAGGAATTCAGCGAGGCGAAATCTTTTTCGCCACCAGAGTTCTCCCAAAGGGCTCGCGCCCACGGAAGACTTTGACTCGTGCGAGGTCTCCTCCGCCGTTCCGGGCCTGGCCTCGACGATACGCGTTTCAGTCAATGTTGTTGGTTCATCCATCGTGCAGTGAGCCTTGCGTCAAACTCAATGAGAGTACCTCACAGAAGGCTGAAGACGTTGTGAGAGACGGTGGCGACAAGCCGATCGGTCGCGATCGCTTGAGATTGTGATCATCGCTCTCCAACATCAGCGAGAGGGTCAGTTACCACGCGACCTCCTTACCGAATCGGGTAGTAGCCGACCTTGGTCACAATCTGCTGCCCTTCCACGCTAAGGATCCAGTCAATGTACTGCTTCAAGGCGCCGGTCGGACGACTGCGCGTGTACATGTAGAGAAATCGTGAAATTGGGTAGTGGCCACTCTTGACGTTTTCTTCGGTCGGTTCGTATGCAGGCGAATTTGCGCTTTCCTTGACTTTAAGGAATTTGATTCCCTTTCCGTAAGCCGCTCCTCCATACCCAATACCGAACTTGTCTTTTGCGACGGCATTCACCACTGCAGCCGTTCCCGGCATGCTCTGCATCGCGGCCGCGTAATCCTCTCCGTCCAAGACGTTATCCTTGAAGTACACGTAGGTTCCAGAATTGTTCTCGCGGCCATACAGAATAATCTTTGCATCCGGCCCGCCTACCTCCTTCCAGTTGGTGATCTTACTCATGTAAATCGCCTTTATTTGAGCGAGGGTCAACTCCTGCACCGGATTCGATTCGTTGACATAGAGGGCGAGGCCGTCTTTGGCGGCCTTGATTTCAACGCCTAGAGTATTGAAACGCTGCTTGAGTTTGTCCCGCTCTGACTGCTTCATGGGTCGCGAAGCATTGCAGATATCAGTTGTCCCGTTGATCAATGCGGAGATCCCCGTGCCCGATCCTCCTCCGGTGACTTGGATTGTAACATCCGGATGTTTAGACATATACAATTCTGCCCAGCGCTGGGCCAGAATAACCATTGTATCGGAACCTTTAACTGTTATAGTCTCCCCTGGAAAAAGGGACCCGAGAAATGGGGCGGCGATGGTGAGAACAGCTGCAAGAACATTCATACGCGTTTACTCCTTGTTGGTTTCTTGGTGACTGTGAGCTAGAACTTGTATTGCATGCGGACCGTGAACACGTTGTCCTTGATGTCCTTCTTGAACGGAATCAGCGGCGCCGAGCTCGTCGCCGAATTCACACTCTCGTTCGTGACCATGTCATAGTAGAATGTGAACTTCACGTTGGCATCCCAATGGTAAATCCAGCCGATACCGAAGGTTGTGTACTTGATATCAGTTGCGGTGAGATTTTTGCCGGCCGCTCCGATATCATTTCCCTCTACATCGGTGTTCGGGTCGAACACGTCGTACTTCACAATGAGTTGATGTTGCAGACCGATGTTCTGAACGAAGTTGACATACCAGCCGGCGAAGTCTCTCTGATACAACGAAGTGACGGTCGAGCCGGGATTGTAAAACACACCCGATGTTGCGGTGCCGGGCTGTTTTCCTGAAATGTATTCGCCCCGAAGAGACAGGCCGCCGAGAACAGGGAGATCGTAGTAGAGCTGCACATCCACCCCGAGATAGGATCTGTCATAGTATGATTCGCTGTTTGCTGCCGCGGAATCGACCCCGAAATTCTTGGTGGAACCGTCCATCGTATAGACGACCCGCGAATTGCTCCGCGCCTGGCCAGCGTAGAACGAGACGCCTCCATCGATCGCGAGTCCCTGCTCCGCAAACGGAATTTGAACCCCCACTCGGCCGATCAAATCCTTGAAGTTATCGTTTTCGTTCGCCGTGTTGAGAACGCCGTTCAGAAGTCCGGCTCTCACATTGAGGAAACTCAGGGGTGAAGTTTCTGGCGGTGCAATTTCTATCTTCGCTCCCAGATCGCGTTCCCCTGGAAAGAGAGTCTGGATCACTCGTGTTCGCTCTGGCGATTCGCGATCGCTCGATGAGTACGAGATTTCAAACCCAAAGGGTCGATTGAAAATTCCTCCTGTCATCGAAATGGCCTTGAGCCACGGCTCTTTGATCGTCGCGTAGGCATCTTTGATCGCAATACCGTTTTGTGTGACATCAATTTGTAGTACGTACTGAGTCAGATCGTTATCATAGTTAACCTTCACTCGTCCCCTTCTTACCTGGAACCGCGAGTGCACGCCTGACGGGAAATTGCCTCCCGCAAACGTGCCGATTCCATCGCTCTCTGCGATCTGAAATTGTGATTGGATGTACCCGGAGACCTTGATCTTCTTCAAGGCGTCGACGGTCGTCTTCGTCTCGAGATAGGATTCATTCAGTCCCTCCACCTGACCTCGCAGCTCGGCAATCTTTTCCTTGAGCTCTGTATAGAGACTATCCTTGTCCGCTCTCTCTTGTGCGAACAGACCGGCCATCCCTACCAGCAGGCAGAACGTGATAGAGGCGATTCTCATAGATTCTCCTTTGTTTGGGTGGTATGCTCCGTCATGACACCTACAAATCTATGAAAATGCGTTAGATGAGTATTAGAGGAGTGTTAAGGAATTGTTATCGCCTGAGAAGCAAGAAATGGCTGGAGGACCGATGGGATGAAAAAAGTAGGAAGAGACCTTGGCGGGAATGATTACCAATCCTGATACGACATAGGCTCCGAGGTGCACGAACTGGCTATGCGGGATTCATTTTCGAAGCTCGAACGAAAACGTCGTTCCCTTGCCGACTTCGCTTGTCACTGATACCCTGCTATTGTGTGCCTCGACGATGTGTTTGACGATGGCAAGTCCCAGACCGGTCCCCCCTACCTCCCGCGATCGTGTCATGTCAACTCTGTAAAACCGCTCGAAGACTCTCGGCAGATGCTCTGCCTCGATCCCAGGCCCATTATCGGACACTGAAATTGTCACAGAATGGTCTTGCTCGGTCAGTCGTGCAACGATCGTCGCCGACTCGGGACTATATTTGATCGCATTGTCAATGATATTGCCGATTGCCAGTCGCAGGCGATCCTTATCTCCAAGGACCAAGACCTCCCCTTCGGCAGCTTCCAGAAGGAGCCTTTGCTGCTTCTTTACCGCATTGTCCGAAAAGTCACCAACAAGATGTCGGAGGAATGACGCGACGTCGAAGTACCGGAAGCTCATCTTCATCTCGCCTGATTCGATTCGTGAAATCTCGATGAGGTCACTCAACAGGCTGTCGAGGCGATTGGCGTGATGATAGGCTTTCTCCACGAATTTCTTGTTCACCGCAGGGTCGTTTATTGCTCCTTCCTGAAGCGTCTCGAGAAATCCCTTCAGCGAGAAAATTGGCGTACGGAGTTCATGGGACACGTTGGCAAGGAACTCACTCCGTACACGCTCGAGCTTCTGAAGTTGCTCAATGTCGGTCTTGAGTTTGTCCGTCAGCTCATTAATAAGCTCTGCCAGCCTGCCGATCTCATCCTGCGATCGAACCGGAAGCTTCTGGTCCAGGTTGCCCGCCTTGATCTCTTTCACCATCTCCCCAATTTCCACCAGCGGCTTGGCCATGCGTCTTGCGACAAATTGACTGACGAGGAGAACGACGGCAAGCACAGCGATTGCAGCAACGACGATTTTGAACCGAATCTCGTACATGACGCGGTTCACGTCTCCCAGTCCGACGGAGACACGTACGAACTGCAGATGTGGAAATGCGCTCGAGGCAGAGATCCAAAGATCAACTTTGCGAGCCACATAGACCAGGTCTTCGTGAATGGTCATGCTCGTCCGAACGTTTGAACCTGTGCCCACCTGCCGGGCCTCGAGGATTTCAGGTCGTTGGGAATGGTTATCCAGGCTGTGAAGGAGAGAGTCGGGCACAGAAGAGTCATAGATCACCACACCGGAGGAATCGATCAGCGTGATGCGCATCCGTGCCGCTGAAGCAAAAACACTTAGGTCTTTCTGCGCCTCCGCTCGCGATGCACCACGCCGAGCCCCTTCTTGCACCAGAGCGGCTAGTACACTCGTTTCGGTCTGGAGACTGCTCAAAAGGCGGTCGAAGTAGTATCTCTCGATTTCATAACTCAAGAGTACAGAGAGGAGGGACAGGACGACAATCGAGATGAGGATATATGTGAGGGTGATTTGCGACCGGACACTGCGCATCAAAGCTCCTTCTTGAAACGATATCCTACGCCTTTCACAGTCTCGATGTGGGCTGCGCAGTTGCCCAACTTCTCGCGGATTTTTCGTATGTGCACATCAATTGTGCGATCGACGACGTAGACATCGTGCCCCCAGATCTCGTTGAGCAGCGTTTCCCGCTTGATGACCCGCTCAGGATGCCGGGCAAGGAAGAGGAGCACCTCGAATTCCTTCTTTGGGAGATGAAGTTCTTTGCCGCGGATCTTGACCATGTAATTGTTCACATGGATTGCCAGCTCGCCGATCGTCAAGACGTCGGAGGCTGCCTGATCAAGATCGACGTCGCGCGGTTTCAACGCACGCTTCACGCGCGCGAGGAAGGTTCGAACCTTGACAGGTTTTGTGATGTAGTCATCTGCGCCCAGCTCCAGGCCGACAACCTCATCGACCTCACTATCGCGCGCAGTCAGAATGATGATCGGGATCTTCGATGTTGACGGATCTTTTCGGATCGCCTTGCAGACCTCCCATCCATCAAGCTCCGGCATCATGATATCGAGAACGACGAGCTCGGGATTTTGCCTGGCAAGCTTCAAAGCCTCCTTGCCATTCTGGGCCGTCAGCACGCGGTACCCATCCTTTTCGAGGTTGTATTTCAACAACTCAAGGATGTCTTTTTCGTCGTCGACGACTAGGATCGTGGGATGCATCGTGGTAAGGGTGGTTCGTTGCAAAAAAAAGCCTCCGTTTCTCCAAACGAAGGCCTCACTGGTGGAGGTGCGGGGAGTCGAACCCCGGTCCGAAGAGAAGACTCTCAAGACTTCTACGTACTTAGCCTGCCTTTTAAGGTTCGCACGAGGAAACTCCGGTCCCGTTTTCCGGGATCCCGCAGAGCGGGACAGACAGGATTGGCCTCATGCTATTTGAAGTAAATCCCGCTTGTGGCGGAATTTCATCCTACCCCCTTCAAAACGAGGTGGGACTATCCCATCTGAGTCGACGTTCTTTCTGCCCCCGATGGGCGAAGAACAGGAAGAACGGGTTGCTTAAGGTTAGTTAAGCAGCCAGTGCGTAGTTGTAGTTGGCACTTGATTGTTTACCGCTTCTTTAGCGTGGACGCGGAGACCACGGTACGCAGTCCTGAGCTTCCTCATCCCCGTCGAAGCCAAGTCACCCCCGAACAACGACGAGCTTCCGATAAAGGATGATGAGCTTGATACTAGACATCAATAAGATACGAAGTTAAATGCAAATACTCAATCCAGCGCTTCATGCTTGTATCAGCGCTGCCCGAGAGCTGATTTCCTCAACCTACCCAGTTGTTGACTGCTCGCTCGTCTCCTTGGGATAATTCCGCCTCATGTCTTTCACCAGATAATCAAATGCCTCTTGCGGGGTATCGGCAAAAACGAGCAACCTTCGGTCCTCGGGACTGATCATATGTAACTCAACCAGGCGGTCAAACTTGACCATGTTTTGCCAATACTCCTTGCCATAGAGAACAACAGTGACCTTCTTCTTGATTTTTCCTGTCTGGAGCAGCGTGAGTACTTCAAAAAGCTCATCCATCGTCCCAAAGCCGCCGGGAAACATCACCAGTGCCTTCGCCAAATAGACAAACCAAAATTTCCGCATAAAGAAGTAGTGAAACTCGAAATTCAGGTCGTCAGTTACGAAAGGATTAGGACTCTGCTCAAATGGAAGGCTGATGTTCAGGCCGATGGACTTTCCCCCAGCGAGTTTCGCGCCCTTGTTCGCTGCCTCCATGATCCCCGGCCCTCCTCCGGAGCACACAACGAAGCGATGCTGGTGATAGAGCTTCTTTGACCATTGAGTCAGAAGCTTGGCAAGCTTCACAGCATCCTCGTAGTACCTCGACATTTGCAGCTCAGTCTGAGCTGCTTCAATCGCCTTTTGAACCGTCCGCGGCAGTTTTTTCGCCAACTTCGCTTTTCTTTCAAGCTCTCTTAGGTGCTGAAGCACGGTCCTCCTTGACTTCATCCTGGCCGATCCGAAGAAGACGATTGTATCCTTGATATTCTGATGCCGAAAGCGCCGTGCCGGCTCGAGGAACTCGGACACCAGCCTGATGACTCGCGCATCCGGACTGTTGAGAAACTCCAGGTTCTTGTACGCTTTTTCTGCTCTTCGTTTCTGTTTAGCCATCTAAAGCTATCCTCTCGTCATGATTGTCTTTGAGTCCACTTTTCTCATTTCAGTTCTAAGCATTTGTTTTCGTCTCAGCCTTATCACTTTCGACGATCACCGGTCTCGCGAGAATCCTCAGGTTACCACTGTTGAAAAACAGGTTTTCGCTGCGTTCGAGCTGGGCTATTCTAACGTACCCTAGCCCTTGGGTCTTTTGCCCCGTTCTCGGCTTGATCGCGCTGGTGAGGGTGCCAACCTCCCCTTCTTCCGACCAGAGGGACAGTGGGAGCGTATCGGGAAACTCGTCCAGGATCAGCCTGACCAACCTCTTCTGCACCTTCTTGTATGTGTCAAGCCGGGCGATGACCTCCTGGCCGATGTAGCAGCCCTTCGTCCAACTAATGAGCGAAGACAAGTTGGCCTCGAGCGGGTTGTAGCGATCCGATAGCTCGTTCGGACTCTTCGGCATACCGTGCGAAACCCTGAAGTTCTCAAACTGATCTGGCTCAGCGGCATGAGCTCCCACTCGTGTCAATTCATCGATCAGCCGTGCCCGATCCGATTCATTGCTCAAGAGATGAAGAATTCTGGCACCGCCCCAATTCTCCTCCCAGATGTACGTTCCTTCCGGAACTGTCATTGACCGTGAAATATCTTGGAGTGAAGCGCTATCGTAAAGGACGTATTGAGCATAAACCGAACTTAGCAACTCAACCTTTGCATCCTCCATAATGATAAGCTTGTCAAACCATTGCGCTAGCCCTTCAGCATCCGAAGATTGGCCGACGAGCAGCAGTTTATTCTCCTCGGGCTTGACAACCGAGAGGACCTCGAGCATCCGCCCTTTTTCATTTGTTAAGACAGTTTGAAGAGTTCCGCCAACCATCAGGCGCGAGACATCGTTCGTCGATAGACGCTGGAGAAGATCCTGGGCATCTGCGCCTTCGAGGCCAATGAGCGCGCGCTCCGAGACATCGAAAAACGATCCATGTGCGGTCGCAGACGAGTTTGCAGGCGCTACGATTTTCGTCTTGATTTCGGGAATATCCATTTCACTTGTCAGGTGCGATTTTTAATCTCAAAAAATATATGTATTTTGCTTTTGATATTCAATGAGGCGCGCACCGGGCAAGCTGATTTCTTCGGCACAATCGATCCTCTGAACGGAACTCGCTATGTCGATCTCCTTGTTTCTTCAGTTCAATGATTGCGCCTACTCTCCGCGATCAAGCGGGCGTGGGACCGCAACATCACAATCGTCGCGATTCTGTACGAACTCTATGAGAACCCTCAGAGTACTCGTACTTGCCTTCGTTGTCGTACTCGGACGCACGAATACTTCCTATCCACAATCTTCCTGGCGCTGGGGAAATCCGCTTCCTCAGGGGAACAACCTTCACGCTGTTCAGATGTTTGGTGCCGACTCCGCGATTGCCGCCGGCGACGCTGGAACGATCATCAGGACGAGCGATTCCGGAGCGACGTGGTCCGTTCAGGATCACGCAGGAGGTTTGAAGAGCATTTATGCGATGTATTTTCTTGACGCAAAGACAGGGTTTATTTCGGGCGAGGCGCTGAATGACGAAGGAGTCTTGTTGAAGACCACTGACGGGGGACAAAATTGGACGAAGCGAACAACGGGCACGACAAACCTGCTCTACTCAATTCTCTTCAGAGACGCGAACAATGGGTGGATTGTCGGGTCCGGCCTCACCATTCTTCAGAGTACTGATGGAGGGAGCACGTGGAATCAGAAGACAAGCGGTGTCCCCTCCGGTCTATACGAAGATTTACACGACATTTTCTTCCTCGATTCGAACACGGGACTGGCTGTTGGATCATCGGGGACTATTTTGCTGACAACAGACGGCGGGATACACTGGGCACTCCAGCCGAGCCCGACAAGCAACAATTTGAATTCGATCTTCTTCTTTGATAATCGAAACGGGACAGTAGTCGGAGACGGCGGGACTCTCCTTGAGACCCGCAACAGCGGCGTCACGTGGAGCAGCGTGACCAGCGTGACGGCGGCAAATCTCGCGTCTGTAACAGTCACCCCGGCGAGAGCAGGAGTGATTGTGGGAAGCTCCGGAGTCATCATCCGCAGAGCTTTCGTCGATGACGATTGGAGGCTGCAAAGCAGCGGCACGACTACTGACCTGGAATCTGTCCATTTCATCAGCGCCAATGATGGCGTTGCGACGGGGCGCAACGGTATGATCCTGTGGACAAAGGATGGGGGGTTGACGTGGGAGATCAAGACAAAGGGATTATTCACAACGCTCAACGGCGTCGCGTCTGCCGGTGGCGACTTTCTGACGGTCGTCGGAAATTCAGGCCTCATTTTACACTCATCGAATAGCGGGGGAACATGGAACGTTCAGGCGAGTGGAGCGACGACCCAGAACCTCTACGGCGCGGCGTTTTCCGATGTTACTTCCGGAATCATCGTGGGAAACGTGGGCACAATTCTGGGCACGACGGACGAAGGTCAGAACTGGACACCACGTATAAGTACAGTCACGTTCAGGCTTAATTTTGCCTGCTTTAGTAACCCGCAGAAGGTTTTTGCCGTCGGGGCAAGCGGAACAATTCTCCACTCCACAGATGGAGGGCAAACGTGGACGAAACGAACGAGCGGGACAACTGCGGCCTTGAACGGAGTGTTCTCAGCCGACTCGCTCAACATCGTAGCCGTTGGATCAGATGGTACCATCGTTCGCACCACGGATGGTGGAGCGAACTGGAATAGCCAGATTCTTCGCACGACGGATGGCGGAGCAACCTGGAGTACCCAAAGCAGCGGAATAACGGCCTACTTCTACGCTGTGTGGCTTACGAACCCGAGTACTGGAGTTGTCTTCGGGACTCCATTGAGCCCCGGTCTCCCAACAACCATCTTGCGAACAACCGACGGAGGAACAACGTGGATCAGCGTCCCCGCTCGCGCAGCGTGGGGCATCATTCGCGCGGTCGCTTTCACCAACGCGGAGAATGGGTATGCCGTAGGTGATGCGGGTGTCATGCTGCGGACGAACGATGGCGGAGCGAGTTGGGACATGCTTCAGAGCAATACCGCGCAAAACCTTAGGGCAATCACATTCTCCGGTGCCGGACTTCTCACCGCAGTTAGTTCCGGAGGAGCGATCATCCATACAACCGTCGGCAATGTGACTTCGGCAGACGTCAAGGCTCGCGAGGGAATCCCATTAGACTTTTGGCTGGGGCAGAACTATCCGAACCCATTCAACCCAACTACAACGATCGAGTTCACGATCCCTCGCCCCTTGCATGTTGTCCTCAAAGTCTATAATGTATTGGGTGAGGAAGTTGCGACGTTGTTGAACGACAATCTCGGCTCGGGGCCGCACAAAATCCGCTGGGACGCGACCGGGTTCCCAAATGGAGTTTACTTCTATCGCCTTCTGGCAGCCGAGACTGACGAAACCAGAATGCTGATGTTGCTCAAATGACCCAACACCGTCATTGGGGACAAAATTGTAGAAGAGACTCAGGATCTTATACACTGATGTTACGCAGATACTCTTATTCGAGTCAAACCCGGACAAACTATGATTGAGAAGCACACACCCCTCCGCCAAAAAGCATGGCGGACAGGTATATCCCCTCTCCCCTACGCAGGACACCCTCGCTGCAGAGGGGACTGATTATTCTCTGGTCTTGTGCGGGGCTTATGATCTTCGCTTCTCCGCCAGAGGCGGATCCCCGCCTGCCTTCATGGTTCGTGAACGGCGGGCAGGCGCTTTCGGCGGAAGACGTCCCCTCTCAAGCGTTGGCTTGCGCGATGAGACCAGCCCGACAGACCCGTCGGTCTGGCGGGGAGGGGAGCAGACCCGCCCGAACGACCGATAGTAAGTTTTCTCCCGTTCGGTCGGGCGGGGGTGTGTGTGTCTTGTTGGTCAGAAGCCGGCCGGTTTCGTTTTCGCGTAACATCAGTCAGTCATTATTCCATGGTTCGATTGAAGCTTTGAGACGAATCCTCATCATACTGGCGGCTCATCTCGCTATTTTGAGTTGCGCTCTCTCGCAGCGAGTTGACATTCGTGGGGTGGTCGCTGACAGCGTCACGGGAGAAAGAATTCCTTTTGCGAATGTCCTTCTCCTGAATACCAACAAAGGTGCCGCCACCAACATCAATGGATTCTATCTATTGCCGAGTGTCGCTCCAGGAACCTATGAGGTCTCAGCCAGTTCAATCGGGTATCGGCGAAAGGTCCTCCGAATCATTGTGGAGTCCGGACGACCCGTCACTTTGAATTTCCGGTTGCCGCAGGAGGCTGTGGAACTTCAAGAGGTGCTCGTCACCGGTGTAACAAGACGCGAATTGAGTGAGATCAGCACGAGCGTCCATGTGCTCGAGCAGCGTGATCTGAAGCTTGTGCCCGCCGCGGTCCAGGCCGACGTGTTTCGGAGCATTCAAATTCTGCCCGGGATCACGTCCACGAACGATGTGAGCGCGCAGTTTTACGTTCGTGGGGGTGCTGGGGATCAAAATCTCATCCTCTTCGACGGGATTAGAGTCTACAACCCTTATCACGCCTTCGGCCTCTTCAGCATGTTCGATTCCGACATCATCAATACGACCGAGGTGTACACGGGGGCCTTTCCTCCCGGTTATGGAGGCCGCCTTTCGTCCGTCGTGAGTTTGATTACGAGGGACGGTACGAAAGCAGGGATTGCGGGAAGTGGCAACATCAACTTCCTTTCATCAAAGTTTCTGCTTGAAGGGCCGATGCTTGAGAGGGGGCAGTGGCTGGTGAACGTCCGCAAATCGCTCTTTAGCTCGACGCTTCATAAATTCTTTCGGAAGGATGTGCCGCTCTCGTTCTATGATGTCTTCCTGAAGGCCTCGATGGAAGGGGATTCCAGCGCGAACGCCAAGCTTGGGGTTGAGGCGTTCCTGAGCGGCGATGAAATGACTTCTTCGGAGGTGAATCAGCCGAACTATTCCTGGCGCAATGTGGCTGTCGGGCTCAACGGTTCGGCTCTGATCCAGGACCGTATATTCGTCTATGCAACGTTAGGGTTGAGCTCATTTGAGGCAAAACGGGACCCAAAACGCTCGACCGTCACGACGCCGGCCTCAACCTCGGTGAGCGAACTCAGCCTGCGCACAAACGCTACGTACTACACCGACTCCAGGGATCTCTATTTTTTTGGATTTGATTTTAGCTTTCCGGCCCTCGAGTACAAACTGGTGAATATCCTTGGACAGAGCACGCGGCTCGCGAACACGCTTCCGGAGGTCTCGGCGTGGGCCCGATATCAGACATCGGTCGCAGATATCAAAGCTGATCTTGGCTTCCATGTGGAAATCGGATCCTTGCTGGCAGGTCGAACGGGCTGGTGGGGGGTTCAGCCTCGTGTCCATCTCAGCTACGAAATCGCCCCTCTCTGGCGGGCGAAGGTCTCGTATGGTAGATTCACTCAAAACCTCATCGCCGTCAATAACGAGGATGATTTGACGCCAATCTTTGATGCGTGGATCGCCGTCCCCGACGATCTGGAGCCGGAACGTTCGGATCACTACGTCCTTGGCCTCGAAGGGAACCTCCTGCCCAACCTATCACTGAATCTGCAGACATACTACAAGCTGTACGGCTCGCTTGTGACCTACAACCGCGACAAGGTGGATGCGCGCGATCCGGACTACATCAACAGCACAGGAGAGTCGTATGGAGGTGAAGCCTTGGTGCGCTTCGGCACGTCGACGGTCGATCTCTATGCAGCCTACACGCTTGCCTGGACAACGATCACCCAAAACGACTTCACGTATTATCCTCGGTACGATCGACGTCATACGCTGAAGTTGTTGTCTGTCGTGCGGCTCTTCAGTCAACTTACAGCAACTGCTCGTTGGGATTTTGGGACAGGATTCCCCTTCACGCAGTCAGTCGGCTATTATGATCGTCTATCCTTCAGTGATTTCTATGACAGTGCTTTTCAAGACGACACAGGAAGTCCGTACACGAGGTTGGGATCGAAAAACAGCAAACGTATGCCGACATATCATCGGCTTGACGCAAACCTGGATTATCATTTCACGATGGGCTCCATGCGCGCGAGCGTCGGAATTCATCTGATCAACGTCTATAACCAGAGAAATGTATTGTACTTTGATCGACAGACAGGCCAACAGATTGACATGCTGCCGTTCTTCCCCTCTGCAACCCTGAGTCTGGAGTATTAAGCATGAAACACCGAGCACGATTTCTTCTCCTTATCCTGATGCTGTCATTCTGGATCGCTTGTGAGGAGCCCTTCAGCCCCAAGGGTCCTATCGAGAAGAAGATGGTGGTGTACTCTCTTTTCTCGAACAAGAGCGACACGCAGTACGTGCGCGTCTACACGACCTATGACGCACCCGGGAGCGATCCTCTCCAGAACACCATCGATACTCCAGTCACAGACGCTGTGGTCACTGTCACCCTGGGTGCTGCGCAGGCTCGATCTCAGGACACAACGCTGCAGCGCCAGGACGAGAATCGCTACTCCTCCTCTGTTCTTGCCTACAGGTTCTACCCTTTGAAGCTTGAGAGGGGAAAGACTTACACTCTGACGGTCAATTCACCTTCCCAAGGTCAGGCTGTTGCTTCTGTGACGATCCCGGATCAAGGCAGCATTTTGGCGGAGAACACTTTCCTGCTCAGGGATCCCTGGTACACTATTGACGACGTCGCGTTCTACGCTCAACTCTCAAACGTCACCAAAGGATTTCTAGTCAGGTTTTTCCTTGATTACGAGATTTACATCAAAGACAAAGGGTGGTTCCCGCAGCTCTTGCAGATCCCCCTCACAGTTCTCCGGGGGGACAGCCTGAGCAACTACGTGGCGGACTATCCTAGGCTAGTTCGACGCTCTTCGCCATTGACAACGGGACCCATTTACCGAGCAGTTGATCAGCCAAAAGAGATCGCCACCTACCCCAATAATGTGTACAGAACGATGATTCGTATGATCAGGAGGGCTTACCATCCCGATGATCTGAAGCTCAAGCAGGTCGTCGTCCAGCTCATCCAGGTCGAGCCGCAGTTCTATGACTACTACAACATCGTGAATGGGTTTCGGGATCTCACGTCCATCCGGGTCGACCAACCGGATTACACGAATATCAAAGGAGGGATTGGAGTCTTCGGGGCTTTCACGGTGGACTATCAAACCTACGAAGTGCCCGACACATTGGGCTTCAACCGTTAGTGGCTCGCGACGCTTTACCTCACTTCTTCAACTTCAACATTGTTATCTCTGCTGGTGCGTGATAGCGGATGGGCGCAAGCGTAAACCCGAGCCCATTTGTGACGCTCACCAGCATGTCCCCAACCTTGTGAAACCCGCTCACGAATCGTGATTCGAACGTCGCCGGCGCTACAAGAAAAAGGCCGGGAATCCCAAAGGCTATTCCGCCGCCGTGAGTGTGTCCTGCAAGAAACAATTTGTACCCTTTTGCGCAAGCGAAGTCGATCAGCAATGCAGCGGGCTGATGGACAAGAAAGATCTCAAAAGCGCCGTCTGTGCCCATGGATGCATGCAGAAGCCGATCACGCGTCGGTCGTTGTGAGTATGTATAGGTTACGACCGTTAAGGCGACAGGCGTCGACCTCACCGTGAGAAACACCGTCGAATCTTCCACAACGCGAATACCATTTCTCACGAGGCTGGCAACAACCCGACTTTTGCTCGAAAAAATGTCATGGTCTCCTATCGCGGCATAGGTACCGTACGTGGAACGCAACTCGCCCAGAATGCTTGCTGATGAATCCACGTACTTCGTGCCGGAGGTCACCAGATCGCCTGCGAACAAGATGAGATCGGGTTGGAGGGAATTCACCCGATGCACAAAGCGCCTCATCGTCTCATACGTTGTTCTTCCATCACCCTGGACATCGGAGACCTGAACAATTCGCAGTCCGTCGAGTGCGCTGAACGACCCTGGCACGTGAACCTCCTTCTCGACAATTCGCACCGTCCAGGTGTCCGCGTAAATTCTGAATCCCGAATAAACCAAAATAACCAGGAACGCTCCGGCAACAAAACGTGGCTCGACCTTTCTCCACCATTCCTGTTGCGTGCGAAAGAACCGGAGAATCCAGAACTTCGTGATGTCGGCGACAACGTAGAGGATGAAAAGCTGAAACGTGATGACGAGCGTAATCCAGAACGGATAGGTGAGAAGAAGATCGACGAGGAGGTTGTCGCCGGCGAACTCCGGTACAATGACCCGCCCCTTTAACTGGTATGCCGCGAAGAACACGACCGGCAAGAGGTTCACAAATCCCAATAGGCCCACCAACACCTGGCGGACTCGCTTGCGACTCCACCCTTTCAGAACGGTGATGGCGTCAAGGAGCTTTCTCCCGACGTAGAAATTGATCGCGAGAAGAGGAAGATAGATCGTGAGAACGAAAACCAGCGTCCAGGGCATTCAGCGAACTACTTCCTCTCCGACTTGTACAGGTAGGCACTCTCCACGAGCCGGCTTTCTTTCTCACCCGTGTTGAGGGCAAACCGTGCACCGCTCCAGATCGAAGCAGATCCATACTCGCCCCGCTTGTTGAGCGCATAGAAGATGACCTGGAACCTGAACCGACCCTGATCGTCGAGCAGGCGCTTCTCCCTGGTCTGATCGCCGATTCGCTTGCAGGCCATCAGACAAGCTTCCTCGGGAGACTTCCCCTGCCGCATGTACTCGACAATCATGACGCTGCTGCATGCCAGCAGGTTTGCCTCTCCGCGCCCGGTGGATCCGGCGGCACCCACCTCATTATCGACGTAGAGGCCAGCACCCAGAATCGGCGAATCCCCCACCCTGCCGGGGATCTTGAATGCCAGGCCGCTTGTCGTCGTGACACCGGAGATGTTGCCGCTTGGATCGATCGCGTCACAGTTGATGGTGCCGTAGTGCTGCAAGAAGGGTTTCAGCTCCTCACCAACGTCTTTCGAGTCAATATCGTGGGGCGGGAGCCAGTCGTCTTGATTGCTGAGGTTCTCCTTCCATTTTAACCAGATCGCTCGAGATTCATCCGTAAGAAGGTTCTCTTCCTTGAACCCATGGGCTTTCGCAAACTTAAGGGCACCCTCACCGACGAGCAGCACGTGATCGCTTCTCTCCATGACCATCTTGGCGACCTTGGAGGGATTCTTGATGTTCTGAATCGCCGCGACTGCACCCCCTCTACCAGTGGGACCATGCATGACAGAGGAATCCAGCTCGACCACACCTTCCTCGTTCGGCAAGCCGCCATAGCCGACACTGCGGTCATTTGGATCATCTTCGACGATATTCACCCCTGCAACGACGGCATCCAATGCGTCGGTTCCCTGCTGGATGAGCTCCATTGCTTTGGCCGTTGCCTTCAGGCCGTTCCCGCTTGAAATCACAACCGGTTTGACTGCCGACTTGGCCTGAGCGCGCAGTTCGCGAAGCCCCCCGACCTTCTCTCCCACGAGTGCAGCTGCTCCAGCCAGCGTAGCCGACTTCAAGAAATCTCTGCGTTTCATCGAAATATGCATGATCGAACCTCCTTATGTTGAGTGAACTCTACGTTTCAGTTTGTCGTGGAATCCATTGAAGACTTTTCCGACTGGCGAATGCTCCTAAGCGATCTCTCCGAGCCGCGCACCTTCAACACCAAGTCGTATGTTTATACACTTCCTTTTCTCCTGGCGGCATACTTCTCGAGCAGGAACTCTTTGAGTTCATCAAAAGAGCCAAAGATCCTTGTCGTGCAGCCAAGAACCCATCCAGGGATGTCCTCGGGCTTCATTTGCGTCACCAAATACACGGGTTTTTCCAGGAACCTGGCAATGGTGATTTCACCCTTGGTACCTGCTCCCTTCTGGGCACTCTCATCCCAGAAACAGACGATGTAGTCTGACCGATGAGCTATCTCTCTACTATCGAGATCGATCAGATCACGCACGACCTCCGTATATCGCTTCACGTTTTCGTACTTGAGCTTCCGGAAATTTCCACTTGGGAACTTCTTCAAAAGGAACTTTTCGCTTTCGCGGTTAGGATTGAAGATGCTGTGCTTAAGATTCTTCCGAATCCAGTCCTCCATCTCATATCGCCAGTCGGCTCCTTCACCCTTGGCGAACTCCATCCCTCCAGAAAGATATGCTTTGAGTGATTTACGAGCTTTCACATGCCCTCCAGAGAAATGTTGCGGTGTGCATGAGCTCAAACGCCAGACCCTCTTTTCGAAGTCCATGCTGAATCTGTACCAGGCAACCTGGATTTCCCGTTACGACGATATCCGGATGAACAGCCCTAATGTTCCCGATCTTGCGATCAAGCAGCTTCATCGCGTCGTCGTAGTGAACAATGTTGTAAATTCCGGCGCTTCCGCAGCACCACGTGGACTCCGGCAGCTCAACGAATTCGATATCCGGGATCATCTGCAGCAACTGCCTCGGCTGCTGGCTAATCTTTTGCGTATGGACGAGATGGCACGCGTCGTGATATGTGACGCGCTTGCCCGCTAATGACCTTCCTGAGTGGACTCCGGAGCTTCGGGCGCCATTGGATGCAGGTCGAAAACCTGTCTGCACGAGGAACTCGGTGATGTCTATTACTTTTCGGGAGATTCTCTCTGCCCGCCGCCCCAGTTGCTCGTCGTCAGCGAAGACATGTCCGTACTCTTTCATGAAGGCTCCGCAGCCGGCTGAGTTCATCACAATATAATCCAAATCGTCGCGATCAAAAAGGGCGATGTTCTGGCGAGCCATGCGACGGGCTGTCACCAGATCGCCGTTATGAGCCTGCAATGATCCGCAGCAGGCCTGCCCCTTAGGGATCACGACCTCGCAACCGTGATGGAGAAGCAGCTGAACGGTGTCGAGATTAATATCGGCGAACGCCACATCCATAATGCAGCCGGTGAGGAACCCCACACGGTAGAGAGGTTGACCACTGGGACGAATGATTTCGGCCAGCACATCGCTGGAGAATTGTTTCGAGATGCTCGGACTCAGAGGTTGGATATCGTGCAGCTTTCGAGACAGAGCCTTGAAGAGACCGGCGCCCTGCAGGAACCGCTGAAGTCCGGACTGCTGATAGAACCGGAGCATTCGCGCCAAGGCCTTCAAGCGATTCTGCTTGCTGAACGCCCATCCCATCATCGTCCGTTTAACTAATCTCGACATCCTCCCCTCGTAGCCTCCCTGGAAGATCTGCGCTCGCGCAGCTTCAACAAGCGATCCGTACTTCACTCCCGCCGGGCATGCCGTCTCACATGCTTGGCAGTCGAGGCAGAAGTTCATCTCACGGATGAATCCTTCGGTGATTGGCAGATCGCCATCCGCGACCGCCTTGATGAGGCGAATTCGCCCCCGCGGCGAGGATGTCTCCAGGCCGGTCAAGGCGTACGTAGGACATGTCGGCAAGCACAGCCCGCAATGCATGCAGTTGATGATGACATCGTAATTGGGGATGTCGACACCACCGAATGCAGAAGTTGTCGATTGTCCGGGGGCCATCTTTGCTTATCGATATTTCCTGAACGGGAGAATGAGAATCAGTCCTGCAACGAAACCACCGACGTGCGCCCACCACGCGACGCCCCCCATTCCTCCAGTTTCGTAGCCGAGCGAGATCAAACCGTTGAAGAATTGCATCACGAACCAAAACCCAAGAACAACCAGCGCCGGTAACTCGGCGAATTGAAGAAAGAAGAAAATCGGGATAACCGTGAGCACCCGGGCACGAGGAAACATGAGCAAGTATGCACCGAGAACTCCGGAGATCGCACCGCTAGCCCCAACAGTCGGCATGGAGGAAGAAGGAGCGATGAACACGTGAAGGAGCGAAGCAGCGAGACCGCACACCAGATAAAACACCAGGTATCGCCCATGGCCAAGTTTGTCTTCGACATTGTCTCCGAACACCCAGAGGTACAGCATGTTCCCGGCAAGATGAAGCCACCCCCCGTGCAGAAACATCGATGTGAAAAAGGGGAAAACGGCACCAATGCGGAATTGACCCGACGTGAGCGACTCGACGATGTCACTCGGCACAACACCGAAGGTCAAGAAGAATTGCTCGATCCTCGGACCAAGGGAGACCTCATAGAGAAAGACTGCAATGTTGGCGACAATAAGCGCTATGTTGACAACCGGAACCCGTTGCGTCGGGTTCTTGTCCTTCAATGGAATCACTTCAGGAGATTTTTCTTCAGAAACTCGACCGTCCGTTTGTGGGCATCCTCGGTAGCAGCTTTGTCGTGCTTCGGATTGCTCGGATTCGCGAAAGCGTGATCAGCGTTATACATCTTGACGGTGAGTTTCTTGTGAGCCTTTGACATGGCCGCTTCAAACTCCTTCACCTTCGCGGGAGTTATGCCCTTATCCTGCTCACCAAAGATACCGAGCACCGGAGCATTGAGCGTCTTCAACTTCTCGACGTCTGTCTCGGGCATACCGTAGTACACCACGCACGCCAAAACCCGCTTGCCGCCCATCAGAGCCGACTGGAGCGACCAGCCTCCTCCAAAGCACCACCCTATCGTCCCGATTCGCGCCTTTGGACCTGCATAGTCGAGCGCGCCATTGATGATAGCTCGTATGCGATTCTCTTTCACCTCACGCACATACTTCGACGCGTCCTCGCGCGTCGTCGCAACTTTCGAATCGTAGAGGTCGAGTGCCAGGACATTGACGTTCCCCAAGTCCTTCTGCAGCTTCTCTGCTTCCTGCTGGATATAGTCATTCAAACCCCACCATTCGTGGATCACGAAGAGATACCTGTTCGTTCTGGTTGCTGCTTTCACCTCAAATGCGCGCCCGTCTGTGCCATCACTTGTCTTGAATGTGATGTTCGTGCCGCGTTCCGGCGCGAAAGTGAATGGGACCGGCTCCTCGTGGGTTGCTTTGAACTTCTCATCCGACACCAACATGACAAATTGCTCCGTTGATGAGGTCGAACAGCACGACTTGGCTGCCTGAGCGAAGACGGAAAGTGGCAAGATGAGCACCAAGGCCAAGAGTGTTTTCATACGGAGGTCTCCCCGTTGATTTGTGTGTTATGGTTTTTTGAATAGCACGATCCGATTGGTGTTTGTTCCGCTTCTGTTGTTCCGGATCCCCCAGATGTTTGAGGTCTTCGTGAATCGTTGTTGATTGATGAGTATCCCCATGCACGTGAACCCTGCATCGATTCCTAGGGGAACAACAACTTCATCAAGCCTCAAGTTTCGTTTGCGAATCTCACCAACCTCAAAGGCCACGTATCCGCCGGGACTGGTAATGCGGCGCAGTTCGCGGAACGTTTGACCTATTGTCTCACGCCACGCCTCGAGTGACCGCACAACCGTCAATTTCTCACCGATTGTCTCATGGTTGATCCCGTTAAACCAACACCGCAGCCAGTTATCCTGAGCATAGTTCACTGTGTCAAGAAACGGCGGCGATGTTACCGTAAGCTGGATGGAGTCGTCATGAATGGATCGCGTGCACCAAGCGTCTCCAGTGAGAAACTTCGCTCGGCGCCCGGCTGAACTCAAATTTCGTCGTTGCTGGTCGTTGAGATTGCGCAGAAGCGCTCGGGATTTCTTCAGGATAAGATCTTTGACGTCGCGATACGCCGGCGTCTGTCGCCGCTTGCGGTTGATCTTGCGCTGATTCTGTGGCGTCGCTGCTTGGTTCGGCGGAAGCGTATAGACCGAGAAGAACCCTGAGGAGTGCCCTGTCAACCTGTTCGTTGCCACCATGCGTATCCACCGGTCAATGTGATCTTCTCTCCCCCTTGCCTTCCTTCGCCTCAGGTACTGTTGGAGCGAGACAATTTCAGCAAGAGTCTTGGGATGATAGAACATCGACAGATCGATAGTCGTTTTTGCCTTCGCGGTGAAATTGATATAATCGATTCTCTCTTCGATCTCATCGAAATGCGGTACGTTGAGACGAGGCTCTGTGAGTATCCGGCTCAACGGATTGCAATCATTCCCGACGACGAGTCTCCCCAGCAGGGCCGCCTCGACGAGAGTCGTTCCTCGGCCCATGAACGGATCGTAGACGAGGTCGCCAGCGACTGTCAAACGCTCGACGAAAAATCGCGGAAGCTGCGGCTTAAAGCATGCCCGATACGAAATCTCGTGGAGCGAGGAAGCCTGTCGCTGCCGTGGGGTCCAGAATTCAGCGGTGAACCGAGGAACCCGCTCGCCATAAATCTGAAGCTCATCGGTCCTGAGGCCCGTCCGAACGGCTCTGCCGGGCGGGCTTGGGCGGGCGGGCCCGATCGAAGACTCGTTTCAGTGAAGAGAATATCGAAAAGATCGATGGCGGAAGTTCGCTTAACGGGAAAGTATTTTTCAGAAAAGGCTGGCACGGACTACGTAAATGCTCCGAGGTCGGCGAACTTCTTGATCTGTTCCCTGTTGGTGGGCAGCGGCCCTTCACACCGCGGTCTCAGTGAGAAGATTTTGCCGGGATTCAGCACGCCATTGGGATCGATCGCGAGTTTGATCTTCCGCATCATATCGATGGCCGGTTCGCCGGTCAGCTTCTCCAGAATCTTCTTCTTTGCCAGTCCAACTCCGTGCTCGCCGGTTATCGTGCCGCCCATCCGGACCGCTTCGGTAAAAATCTCTTCGAAGGCGGCCTCGGCGTGATGGATTTCATCAAGATCGCGTTCATCCGTAAGACACGTTGGATGCAGATTCCCGTCACCAGCGTGGCCGAAATTGCCGAAGGTCAGATTGTGGTTACGGGCAATCGTGTTGATCCGCTCGAGCATGGGCGCCACTTCACTGCGCGGCACGGTCACATCTTCCAAAATGGTGGTCGGCCTTACGCGCGCTAAAGCTGAGAACGCCGACTTCCTTGCAGCCCGCAATTTGACCGCTTCCTGTTCGTTCGCTGCCACTTTCAAATCGACTGCGCTGTGGCGTCTGCAGATGTCCATGACCTTCGCCGCGTCCTCCTCGACCTCCCCCCGGCGTCCGTCAACTTCTATCAGCAACAGCGAATTGACGGCTGTTGGCAGCCCGAGGTGCGCGTACGCTTCGACGCTCCGAATGGTGGTATTATCCAGAAACTCCAGCGCCGCGGGAGTGATCTTCGAGGCTATAATGTCCGACACCGTTTCAGCCGAGTCGCTGAGCCTGTCATAGAACGCAAGCATCGTCTTCGTCGCCTCGGGCTTTGGAATCAAGCGCAGGAGCACACGGGTTATCACTCCGAGAGTGCCTTCTGACCCGACCAGGAAATCCTTGAGGCTGTACCCCGCGACATCTTTCACCGATTTCCCGCCGGTAAGGACAACGTCGCCGCTGGGAAGAACGACTTCCATCCCGAGAACATAGTTCTTCGTGACCCCGTACTTCAACCCGCGCAACCCGCCGGCGTTTTCCGCCACGTTGCCTCCAATGGTGGAGATCGCCGCGCTCCCCGGATCAGGCGGGTAGAAAAGACCCAGAGCTTCAACCGCAGAATGGAGCTGTCCGGTGATCACCCCGGGCTCGACCCACGCGGACAGATTTTTCTGATCAATCTCCAGTATTCGATTCCAGTGATTGAAGAGAAGGACAACCGAATTCTCCACCGGCACCGAACCCCCACTCAAGCCAGAGCCCGACCCACGGGGAACCACCACGAACGGCTCTTCGTTCGCGAGCTTCAGGATTTTCGCAATATGCTCGACCGATCTCGGAACGATCACAGCATCCGGAAGCTGTTTGAGGAGAGGCGTTCCATCATACGAGTAGGCGATCTTGTCTTCGGGCGAGTCGAGGAAGTTCTCTCGACCGACGATGGAACGAAGCTTGCTGAGCGTCGTTTGCGGTATCATTGGTGATGAAGATAGGAGAACAAGCCAAGAAAAGCAAGGTAAGGTCGTTGGACCTCTTGGAGCCTTTGAACCTTTGCAGGATTTCCTTCGTCTTGTATCTCGAGCATTATTCGTTTATCTTCGAAAAAAAAGTTTTGGCGTGTCAGAAAAGGAATACAAGACAACCATGGAAAAACTGAAGAAACGATCGTGGGCCGAGCCGTTCAAGATCAAAACCGTCGAGTTACTCAAAGTCACGACCCGGCAATATCGTGAGCAAGCGCTGAAGGAGGCCGGATACAACACGTTTTTGCTGAAATCGGAGGACGTGTACATTGACTTGCTGACGGACAGCGGCACGAACGCGATGAGCGACTACCAGTGGGCGGGTTTGATGCTCGGCGATGAGGCGTATGCCGGCAGCAAGAACTTTTACAACCTCGAACAAAAGGTTCAGCAGTACTACGGCTACAAATACCTCGTTCCCACACACCAGGGCCGAGGCGCTGAGCATCTCATCTCCCAGATTCTCATCAAGCCGGGAGACTTCGTTCCCGGGAATATGTATTTCACCACGACGCGCCTCCACCAAGAGCTGGCTGGCGGGTCCTTTGTCGACGTTATTGTCGACGAAGCCCACGATCCGACAAGCACATATCCCTTCAAAGGAAATGTTGATCTGCAGAAACTCGAAGACCTCGTGAAGCGCGTGGGTGCGAAAAAGATCCCTTATGCGTCGATCGCGGGAACGGTCAACATGGCTGGTGGCCAACCCATCTCTCTCGAGAACTTGCGGCAAGTGCGGCAGTTCTGCCAGAAACACGGAATCCGAATTGTTCTCGATGCGACAAGAGCACTTGAGAATGCTTATTTTATCAAGGTCCGAGAAACGGGTTACCAAAACAGATCGATCGCTGAGATTCTGCGCGAGATGTGCTCGTACTCTGACGCTTGCACGATGAGCGGCAAGAAAGATCTGCTGGTCAACATCGGTGGATTTCTCGCCATTCAGGAACACGAATCCGAGATCTTTGAGGAGGCGCGCAACCTCGTAGTCGTCTACGAAGGTCTCCACACGTATGGCGGACTAGCGGGCCGTGACATGGAGGCGATGGCGCGCGGAATCGAAGAAGCCGTCAATGAGGATCACCTGAAGGCGCGGATCGGACAGGTTGAATACGTCGGCGAGAAGCTTCTCAGCATCGACATCCCAATCGTTGTGCCTATTGGTGGGCATGCAATATTTCTTGATGCAAAGCGGTTCTTGCCCCACCTCAACCAGGTTGAATTTCCGGCTCAGACCCTCGCTGCGGAATTGTACGTCGAGTCTGGGATACGATCGATGGAACGCGGAATCGTCTCAGCGGGCAGGAACAAAGAGACCGGCGACCACTACTATCCGAAGCTCGAGCTCGTGCGCCTCACATTTCCTCGACGAGTCTACACACAAGCACACTGCGATGTCACTGCTGAGGCTGTCGAGGCTGTGTTTGAGAATAGGATGAATATCAGAGGCTTGCGGATGGTCTACGAGCCGAAGTACCTGAGATTCTTCCAGGCAACGTTTGAGAAGCTGAACTGACAGCCCAAGAGAGATTCCCGGAATCTCTAAGATTCCGGGAATCTACACTGCTATTGACGCCCTTCCGATCAGCACACACCGCGCTCTACAACGACTTCACACGGCGAAGCCGGCAGCACCTCGACCGTTCCGAGCTGAGCGAAAGGTTGCATGAACCGCTCAACGCTCGCGCGATCCGCGGCCTCGAGCGTCAGGTGGAGCGTATGCTCACCGTTGATGACTGCCTCGCTCTGAATGTTGATGCCGAAGCGCTGCGCGTTTTGCTGCGACAGATGAGAGAGAAGCATCGACCCCATCGCCTCGTCTCTCGCAGGGCATGACTCCGGCTTATGCCGATGCTGCACAACGAAGAGTGCCATACGAGTTCTCCTTTCAGAAAGTGTCCGAGAAAAACAAAGCCCTCTCCTTGACGGGAGAAGGCTTCATGTGGAAAGTACATCCACTCCGCTCAAGGAATCCTGGAAGATCCTCCACGACAACACGCCATACAACAACAGGCCGCAAATGCATCCGTTTCCGCTCTGTCTGATTTCGCAGTCATGGCATTGGACAGGAGAAGTGCCAACTAGTGCCTCTACAACTAAATCCTTTTACAGACGAAGAGGCACAGTGCTCGCTCCAACTACACAAAACGAGTGGATCGTACAATCATTTTGTTGGAGCGGCACTAGTACCGTGGCAAGTTAGAGTCGATATCGGCCGCCCATTGGTCAATCCCGCCTGCGAGATTCGCGACTTTCGTGAATCCCATTTGCTTCAAGAATCTCACGGCCATCGCGCTTCGGCTTCCATGATGGCAAAGGACGACGATCTGACGTGATGAATCCAGTTCATTCACACGCTTCGGCAGATCGCCAAGGGGGATGAGATAGCCACTGATGTTCACCAAATCGTACTCGTGCGGCTCGCGAACGTCAAGAAGCACGACGTCATCGCCGCGATCCAGGAGCTCCTTCAATTGATGGACAGAAACATGCGGCACCGCACTGTCTCCGACATCCGCCTGCTGCACCGTTACTCCGCAAAAGGCCTCGTAGTCGATCAACTTGCGAATCGTCGGGTGATCACCGCAGACCGGGCACTCAGGGTTCTTTCGGAGCTTCATCTGTCTGAATTGCATCGACAGCGCATCGAACAGCAGCAGGCGTCCATAGAGAACATCGCCGATTCCCAGAATAATCTTGACGGCCTCCGTCGCTTGAATTGTGCCGACGATGCCTGGGAGGAGCCCGAGGACTCCACCCTCCGCGCAGCTGGGAACCAATCCCGGTGGAGGAGGCTCGGGATACAAACACCGATAGCACGGCCCACGCTTTGCGTCGAAGACTGAGGCTTGCCCCTCGAAACGGAAAATGCTTCCGTAGACGTTTGGTTTTCCGAGAAGCACGCACGCGTCATTGACGAGATAGCGGGTGGGGAAATTGTCCGTCCCATCGATTATGACATCGAAATCCCTAAGGATGTCAAGCCCATTCTCAGACGTAAGCTGAACTTCAAATGGTTGGACTTCCACATAGGGATTGAGGGAGCGAATGCGATCGGCTGCCGAGTCAAGCTTCGAACGGCCGATGCTCGCCGTTGAATGGATGATCTGGCGCTGCAGGTTCGAGAGCTCTACAACGTCAAAGTCCACGATACCAATCTTTCCAACGCCTGCAGCCGCTGCGTAGAGCGCCGCCGGCGATCCGAGGCCACCGGCACCGATGAGGAGTACGCTAGCTGCCTTCAACTTCTGCTGGCCTGAGAGGCCGACCTCCGGCATGATGAGGTGCCTTCCGTACCGCCTGATCTCGTCTCGCGAAAGTTGCAGGTCTTCGATCATTCCTGTTCTTGGTGACTGCGACGCCATGCTAGAACCTCCCTCCGGCTATTGCAGGGATGATGCTTACAACATCGTCTTCCCGCACCGGGGTTTTGTTCTTTTGCAGAGACCGAATATCCTCGTCGTTTACGTACACGTTTACGAAGCTTCTGAGCTCTCCGCCGTCTGTGAAGAGATGCCTCCTCAGTCCTGAATATTGTGAGGCTAGCTGCTCGAGCAGCTCACCTACAGTTTCACCGTCGAGCACAACTGAAGCCTTCTTGTCGGTGAATCCCCTGAGTGGCGTAGGGATCAACACTGTTGTCGGCATAGATTCGAATTCTCCTTTTCGTGCATTTTTTTGCCCATCGTGGACGGCAGAACGGGCCCTTCAATGATAGGCTTCGATCTTCTCTTGCTCGAAGTGAGACCGGTCGTGCTGCAGTGACCAGGAGGTCATCGCCCTTGGCACTCCGTCGTCCACGGAGATGATCACGTAGGACCAATTTGGCAGCGCATGCTCGAGGTCGAATTGAGAAGGAGCGGCCGGGTGATCCGGGTGCGAGTGGTAGAACCCAAGGATCTCGATTCCCTCGCGCTGTGCCTGCTCCTCTGCCTTCCGGTAGTCCTCCGGTGTTACGAGAAATCGCCTCTCTCGATTTGCGTCGTTTTGATTCCTGAGCTCAACAACGCTGCGGACAATCCTGGCATTGCCTTCACCTTTTCCGAGCAGCACGCCACAGCACTCCTCGGGATACGTCCGCATTGCGTGAAGCTGAATCCTGCGTAATGAATTGTGGTTGAGCTTGAGCATGGTTCGCGCTACGATATCAGGAATTCACAGGGATCATTGGGATACCCGCACGAGATCTGACCGACCCCAGATGGACTCGGAAAGATATTTCCTGCCGTCATCACTGAAGATCGTGACGATCACTCCCTCGTCAAGCCCTTGTGCAACTTTCAGACACGCTGCAAGCGCCGCTGCACTTGACGGCCCAACCAGTAACCCTTCCTCTCTCGCCAACCTTTGCGCTACGATGTAAGCCTCTTCAGTCGACACTTCGAGGTTATCATCTGCCAGTTTCGGATCATAGATCCCCGGAACAAGAGATGTCGCGAGATGTTTGAGCCCTTCAAGCCCGTGCATTGGAGAGTCGGGCTGCACCGACAGAGTCTTGATGGCAGGGTTGAGCTCCTTGAGACGCCTCGACGTCCCGACAAACGTGCCTGTTGTTCCGAGCCCGGCGACGAAATGCGTGATCTCCCCCATGGTCTGATCAAACATTTCAACCGCGGTCGTCCGGTAGTGGGCTTGCCAGTTCGCCGGGTTGTTATACTGGTCAGGATAAAAGTAATCATCTGGTAGCTCTTCAACAAGCTTTTTCACACGTCGCTGGGCGCCATCCGTACCCTCGAGGGGATCGGTGTAGATCACATCTGCCCCAAATGCTTGCAGAATCTGCTTTCGCTCCATGCTGGCGTTGGACGGGACCGCAAGCTTCACTCGATAGCCCAGAGCAGCTCCTATCATCGCGTAGGCGATTCCAGTGTTGCCGCTCGTTGCATCGATGATCGCCCTGTCTTTCGTCAGCTTGCCTGAGCGCTCTCCATCAAGGATCATCGAAAGCGCCGGACGATCCTTGACCGATCCGCCTGGATTGAACCATTCTGCCTTTGCATACAACCGAACCCGGGGGCTGATGCCTGAGTTCACAATATTCCTGATCCGCACCAGAGGTGTGTTACCGATGCGAGAGATGATGGAATCTTTTGATCCTATTTGTATGGAATTGGCAGCCATTGCAGAAACCGAACGGGTGAAATGAAATCACCGGTCTAGTATATACAGGGAGACGCGTCGGAGCTCGTTACGCTTCAACAACAAGCGCAGGGACAACAGAGAGGGGTCGACTTTACGTGAATGGTTGGGAGGTGGAAGTGAGAAGAGGCTAACTTCAACTGGCTGCTGGCTAGAAGGTAGACGGGATTCGTTATATTGATATCGGGTATCCTCATATGCACTAGTATGAACGCCGTAACGTCCGCACGAGTTCCCAGGGCCCCGTTCCTCAAGCGTGCCGCGAAAGGGCTCGAATGATTGCCTGGCAGAAATCAGGCAAATCCTTAGGGGTCCGGGAGCTGATAAGGTTGCCATCCACAACCACGCTTTGATCGTGATAGATGGCGCCTGCGTTCTCAAGGTCATCCTTGATCGCCAAGACGCCCGTCACGTTCTTCCCCTTAAGGATCTTGGCGGAAATTGGCACCCAACCAGCGTGACAGATAAACGCAACCGGCTTGCCGGCTTCGAAGATTGTTCTCGTGATCTCTAGGACCTTTGGATAACGACGCAGCTTATCAGGGGCAAATCCTCCGGGAATGACCAACGCGTCAAATTGGTGAGCCTCAATTTTTTCGACACCGATATCAGCCCGACACGGATAGCCATTCTTCCCCTTATACAATTTCTCCTCGGGTCCCGCGACGACAGCGGTCGCTCCCTCCTCTTCAAGCCTGATCTTCGGATACCAAAGCTCCAAATCTTCGTACGTCTCTTCAACAAAGAAGAGTACCTTCTTGCCAGTTAATTTGCCCATTTCTTTTCCTTGATCCGGTTCTTGGATGATTCAGTGCACGTGGAAATGAAACCGAAATGAAGCTGCCAGCCGGGCGCTACAGTCCCAAGCGCTGTGCGTCGCCTTTCATCGCACTGATGACGAATTGAATGTGTTCATCAAGCGGTACACCCAGCTCCTGCGTCCCTTGTAGAATGTCCTCACGGCTCACGTTGCGCGCGAAGGCTTTGTCCTTCAGCTTCTTCTTCACTGATGAAACCTCGAGATCGGCAATCTTGTTCGGACGGATAATCGCACACGCGTTGATGAACCCGCAGAGCTCATCGCACGCGTAGAGCACCTGGGCCATTTTTGTGTCACGAGGGACGTTCATATAACTCGCATGACCCAGAATCGCCCGCCGAATCTCTTCAGGATAGCCCTTTTCCCTGAGGATTTCGGATCCTTTTGCTGGATGATCGGGGGCGGAAGGGAACATTTCGTAGTCGAAGTCGTGCAGGATGCCGACGATCGCCCACTTCTCTTCGTCCTCTCCTTGCTTCCGGGCATACGCGCGCATTGCAGATTCAACGGCGTACATATGTTTTCGCAGCGCGTCGCTCTTTGTGTATTCATGCATCAATTGGAGAGCTTCTTGGTAATTCATCTTTCCCGTCCTTCCGAAATTAGCGATCGTGTTTTTATCAAAGTCACCAAAAATTGATGGAAAATCAAGGCGAACATCGTTTGGGATTTTCGCCCAGAATCTGTATATTGCCCGAGGGCAATCGACCAACGGAGGTTTCGCATGGAGTTGATGAATCGTCTCGTCGAAGACTACTTGAGTGACATCGTCCCCGAGCGCGACTCAGTGCTCATGGATATGGAGGAGCTCGCGGCTAAGGAGGATTTTCCCATCATCGGGCCGCTGGTTGGGCGCTTGCTGTACATCATCACGAAAGCCAGCGGAGCGCATCGCGTGCTTGAGATGGGCTCTGGTTTTGGCTACTCCGCCTACTGGTTTGCGAAAGCCGTGGGAAAAGATGGTAGGGTCGTTTGCACGGAAAAGAGTGATGAAAACGAACAACGCGCACAGGGGTTCTTCAAGCGCGGTAGGATTGCGGATCGGGTTGAGTTCCACGTCGGCGACGCGCTGAAACTCGTTGACAAAATCGAAGGCGAGTTCGATATCATCTTCATCGATATCGACAAGGCAAATTACCCGAAGGCCCTGAGGAAGGCAATGCCAAAACTCCGAAAAGGCGGCCTCCTGATGGCCGATAATGTGTTGTGGAAAGGGAAAGTCTTCGACAGGAGACCGGATGCCGACACGGCCGGAATACTGACGTTCAATCGTATGCTTTACACCTCGAAAGACCTCTTCACAAGCATCGTCCCTCTCTGGGATGGCGTCTCGATCAGCCTGAAACAATAAGGGCTGAAAAACTCTCTCTGCCTCTACCGGTGCATCTTCAAGAACTGCTCTGCTGACGGGCAGAGTTTCATCAGCGTGCACTCAGGACAGTCCGGTTTTCGCGCGTCGCACACCTTTCTGCCGTGCCATATCAGCATGTTGCCAAGGTCGTGCCACTCCGTTTGCGGCGCAAGCCCCATCAGGTCAACCTCGATTTTCCCAGGGTCATCACTGCGAGTGAGTCCCAAGCGATAAGCAACGCGCCTGACGTGCGTGTCAACGACCACGCCGGAATTGATGCCGTAAGCGCCCCCCAGGACACAATTCGCAGTTTTCCTCCCCACTCCTCCAAGCTGAACAAGCTCTTCCATCGTCTTCGGGACCCTCCCGTCATGCTTTTCCACGAGTGCTTTGCAGCAAGCGATGATACTCTTTGCCTTGTTTCTATAGAAGCCGGTTGATCGTATGTCCTGCTCGAGCTCTGCCTGATTTCCGTTCGCAAAGTCGCGCGCGGTCGGGTATTTCCTGAAGAGCCCAGGCGTCACCTTGTTGACTCTCGCGTCAGTGCATTGGGCAGAGAGAATTGTGGCAATGAGCAACTGAAGCGGATTGGCGAAATCCAGTGCGATCTTTGGATTGGGGTACTGCTTGTGCAGAAGAGCGATGATCTTCTTCGCACGAGAGCGAAGCTGCTGAGGAGATTCTTTCTTTGCCATACCCCTGTCTTTCTGGTGTGAGATCAGGAACGAATGCTCAGGAGGTACTTTTCCACTTTCTTCAGGTCCCAGGCGTTCACGACATCTTTTGCTTCGAGCCACCCCTTGCGGGCGATGCCGACGCCATAGAAAACGTCTCTCAACCCATCGGCGTTGTGCGCATCGGGATTGATGAAAATCGGCACCTTTTTTTGTTTTGCGTACTTGACGAGTCGCCAATCGAGGTCGAGTCGCAAGGGATGGGCGTTGATTTCAATTGCCTTTCCATAGTCCGACGCTGCGTTGATCACTTCAACCATGTTAATCGGATATCCTTCACGGCTCAGGAGCAACCGTCCGGTCGGATGACCGACCATCGTGACGTACTTGTTCTTGATCGCTTTGATCACCCGCTTTGTTGCCTCGGCTTCGGTCATTTTGAATTTGCTGTGGATCGATGCGACGACGTGGTCCAGCGATGCAAGCAATTTGTCGGAATAGTCGAGCGTTCCATCGGGAAGAATATCGACCTCCGTGCCGCTGAAGAGCCGGAAATTCTTCAGGCGAGCATTGAGCTTCTCGATCTCCTTCAATTGCTGTTTCACCTTGCTCTCGGAGAGCCCGCCTGCGTATGCTGCGACCTTGCTGTGGTCTGCAATTCCGAGGTAAGCCCAGCCGAGTCGCCTCGCCGCCTCAGCCATCTCTTCCAGGGTATTCGCGCCATCACTGTAGTTGGTGTGGCAATGAAACGTCCCTCTGACATCTTTGTCCTCGATCAGTTCTGGAAGCTGCTCCTTTTCTGCAGCCTCAATCTCGCCCATATTCTCGCGCAATTCCGGAGGAACATACGCGAGGTCGAGCGATGCATAGATCTCACTCTCGTCCTTACATCGGGGAATCGACCTGACCTTCTTGCCTGCCGCACCCTCTACCCTTGTGAAGCCGTATTCATTCAAGCTGAGCCCGTACGCTCGCGCACGCGATCGCATCTCGACGTTGTGCTCTTTGCTTCCGGTAAAATAGTTAAGCGCAAAGGGGTATTCGGCATCATTCACTATCCGCACATCGCAATTGATCCCCGCCTTCAAGAGCACACTCGATTTCGTTTCCCCACGCGCGATAATGCGCTGCACTTCCGGGTTGGACACAAATACATCAAAAATCATCTCCCTATGCCTCTCCTCCGCGCTGACGACAATGTCGATATCGCCGATGATCTCCTTCTTTCTTCTGAGGCTCCCCGCAACCTCACATCGCTTCACTTCCTTGAGCTTCTGAAGAGCGGTCATCATCTTCTCTGCGGATTCCCAAGCCTGCGGATAGAGATGTTTGTCACTGCTCTTGGTCAGCAGCTCGATGCCCTTGAGGATATTCTCTTCCGTTTTCTCACCAAATCCCTCCAGCTTTGCCAAACGGTGGTTCTCGCAGGCTTCCTTCAGTTCGGAAATTGATTTCAGCTTGAGCTTTTCGTAGAGGACTTTGATTCTTTTGGGACCAAGTCCAGGTATGCGCACCATTTGAAGCAGCCCTTCGGGAAGAGACGCTTTGAGCTGTTCGTACTCCTTGGATTTCCCGCTCTTCACAAGATCTGTGATGATTTCCGCGAGATGTTCGCCGATACCCTTGATACCTCTGATGTTGCCCGAATCAACAAGACCTGCAAGGTCTTGCGTGAGAGCTTCGATTACGCGAGCGGCGTTGTGAAAGGCGCGGCACTTGAATGGGTTTTCCCCCTTCAACTCGAACAGAGTCCCCATTTCATCAAGAATTGCAGCGACCTGTTTCTTATCCATAGAGGAGGCCCGGGTTCGTTCGGGGTAAACAGGAAGGCACTATGCAGGAACGACGTTTACGTCAGATGATTGCAGGGATAATGCGTAACGCTCGATGCGATCAACGATCGGAGATACTTCTATGTGCTGCATCAGTTCGTGCCGGACCCTGGCCGCGTTGGGCAGGCCACGCAGGTATCCGGAATAATGCTTTCGAAATTCGATGACTCCCCTGCGCTCTCCTTTGAGTTCGACAGAGAGTCTAAGATGCTCAAAAAGCAACCGCACTCGCTCCTCGATACTCGGAGCCGGAAGTAGCTCCCCGTGATTGAGAAAGTGTCTCGCCTGACGGAAGATCCACGGATTGTCGATGGCACCGCGACCGACCATCACGCCATCGCATCCCGTCGCATCGAAGACCTGCTGAATGCTCTCGGGCGTCGTCATCCCGCCGTTCACAAAAATCGGGATCGAGACAGCCGATTTCACCTTCGGAATCCAGGAGAAATCCGGCTCACCTCCGTGCCCTTGAGCGCGTGTCCGGCAATGGACAGTCAGCCCGCTGACTCCGGTCTGCTCCAGCATTTTCGCGACATCCACAATGCGAATACTTTCCGCATCCCAACCGAGCCGAGTCTTGACAGTGACCGGGAGCCCCACATTTCTGACGACACGGCAAACAATCCTCTCCATACGCGGAAGATCTTTCAACAATCCCGCGCCTGCACCGCGCATCGCAACGTCCTTCACCCAACATCCACAGTTGATATCAATGAGATCGGGACGATACGATTCCGCAATTCGCGCAGCGCTCTCCATCGAAGTTTCCTCACCGCCATAAAGCTGGATACCGAATGGCCGCTCCTCTTCAAGAAACTCCATTTTGTTCTTTGCTTTCACGGAATCGCGGATGAGGCCTTCCGAGTTCACAAACTCGGTGTACACCATGTTCGCGCCGAGCCTTCGACAGATGACCCGGAACGCAACATCGGTTACGTCTTCCATCGGCGCGAGCACAATGGGCCTGTCTATGTCAATCCTGCCGATCCGCATTGAGGGGCCTGTATTAGCTTTTTCCTTTGTCTTTGGGTGAGCCAGTATCGAAGCTTCCGATGATCCATCCCAATCCGACAAGAATCAGAAGAATCGGCCAGTAGCGTCTCCACGAGAAATAGAAATCCAGGTAGCCAAGGTTTTTCGCAAGGAAGATTGCACCAGCGGCCGCAAGAACCAATCCCCAATAGACTTTGGAAAACGTATTATGACGCATTGGAAATTCCCAGCTTGCTATTGTGCCTCGATTTCGGCGACGATGGCATCCGTCATTTCCGTCGTGCCGACGAAATGATCGGGATTAAGGTCCCTCGTCACGTTCTTGCCTTCTTTGACGACCTCGGCAATCGCCCTCTGGATCCTCGACGCCCCATCCAATTCGCCGATGTGATCGAGCATCATCGCGCCCGCCAGGGCAAGTGCACATGGGTTTGCGAGATTCTTGCCCGCGATGTCGGGGGCGCTGCCATGGACAGCTTCAAAAATTGCGGCTTCATAGCCGATGTTCGCGCCTGGGGCCAATCCTAGTCCTCCGACGAGTCCAGAGCACAAGTCGGAGAGTATGTCGCCGAAGAGATTCGTCGTGACGATAACATCGAATTGCTGCGGGTTGAGGACCAGCTGCATCGCCATATTGTCAATGATTCGGTCATTACACTCGATCTCCGGATACTCCTGTGCGACCTTCTTTCCCACTTCTAGGAACATCCCGCCCGTGTATTTCAAGATATTTGCTTTGTGAACGATTGTCACCTTTTTCCGATCATGCTTGCGTGCATACTCAAACGCCGCCCTGACGATCCGCTCGCATCCCACCCGGGTGACAACGCCGATCGTCTCCGCCGCGCTCTTGTTCGCGTCGATATAATGTTCGATACCAGAATAAAACTCTTCTATGTTTTCGCGGAAAACAACTAGGTCGACATTCTTAAAGTGGGAGTTTAATCCCTCCACAGACTTGGCGGGCCGAAGGTTGATGTACAGATCGAATTCTTTCCGGAGAGCTACATTGATGCTGCGAAAACCTGTCCCCATTGGAGTGGTAAGAGGTCCTTTAAGTGCAACCTTGTTTCTCGAGATCGAATCCAGCACTTGCTGAGGCAAAGGGTCCTTGAATTTCTCGATGGCAGGGATTCCAGCTTCCTCCACTTCCCACGAGATTTGAACGCCCGTCGCAGCAATGATCCTTCGAGTGGCCTCAGAGATACTCGGGCCTATGCCATCACCAGGAATGAGAGTTACATTACGCAACTTCAAGTTCCGATCGTATTAATGATTACGGGCGTTTTTTGCAGCGGCAAGGACAATATACGAAATCGACGAAGGAGTTACAAGGAGCGGATTGCAGCTTGCACGTTTTTTGTGTCCCGCTGTTGTTCAGCGGGAAAGATTGAAAATTGCGCGTTTTGTGCGTCCCGCCGTTTTTGGGCGGGATAGATTGTCAGCTTGCAGAGAGGATTCGCTTGAGCTGATAGGAGGAGATGAGATGTGCGATGTCAGGTGGGAGTCTTCGAGAAATCTAGATTGCGTAGAAGCTTCTATCCAGACTCCGATACTGAATGGCTTCACCCAAATGCTCCGGCCTTATCCGCTCGCTGCCGGAAAGATCGCCGATTGTCCGTGCGACCTTCAGGATCCGGTCGTACGCGCGGGCTGAGAGTCCGAGCTTGTTCATGGCGTTCTTCAGAAGCTCTGCTCCCTGCTCATCGATTTCACAGAACTCCTTGATTTCGCTCGAGCCCATATCCGCATTGCAGAACAGACCTTTTCGCCCTGTGAACCGCTTGGCCTGTAACTCCCTTGCCCTCACCACTCGCTCTCTAATGGACGGGGACGGTTCTCCGGTCCTCTTTGAAGCCAGCTCGCCGTATTTCACAGCCGGCACCTCGACGTGAATGTCGATCCGATCCAAGAGTGGGCCTGATATCTTGCCGACATATTTCTGGATCTGCATCGGCGTGCAGGAGCACTCCTGGTTTGGGTTTCCATAGTTGCCGCAGGGGCACGGATTCATCGCGCAGACCAGCATGAAGTTCGCCGGATACTCAACAGACATCTTTGAACGGCTGATGGTAACTCTTGCGTCTTCAAGAGGTTGACGCATCACTTCTAACACATTACGTGCAAATTCAGGAAGTTCATCCAGGAAGAGTACACCGTGATGAGCAAGCGAAATCTCGCCCGGCCTTGGGATGGTTCCTCCCCCAACTAACGCAGCATCGGAGATCGTATGGTGCGGAGAACGGAAGGGTCGAGTCGAAACAAGCGCGGTATCTGGCGGCAAGATTCCAGCTACGGAATGAATCTTCGTTGTTTCGATGGCTTCCTCGAAACTGAGATCTGGGAGAATCGTTGGCAGCCGTTTGGCAAGCATCGTCTTACCTGAACCAGGCGGTCCAATGAGAATGATATTGTGCCCCCCGGCAGCGGCTACCTCCAAGGATCGCCTCACGCTCTCTTGACCTTTGACATCGGCAAAGTCAAGCGAGTACCGTCGTTCGAGTCCGAAAATCTCGCGAGTATTGACTCGAAACGGGGCCAGCATTTCGTATTCGCCACCAAGGAAAGTAACCGCTTCGCTCAAGCTTTCCATGGGGAATACATCGACCCCCTCCACAAGTGCCGCTTCCTTCGCGTTCGCCCTCGGAAGGAGCAAGCCCTTGAGTCCCCTGGCTCTTGCCTCGAGAGCGACAACCAACGCTCCGTGGACGGGACGTAGACTCCCGTCAAGAGCAAGTTCGCCCAGAATGACATATTGATCGAGAACTTGTGAATGGAGCTGATCAGAAGCTGCCAGAATCCCTAGCGCGATCGGCAAGTCGTAGCCCGAGCCCTCCTTTTTGATGTCGGCCGGGGCAAGGTTTACGGTAATTCGGTGATTCGGAAACCGGAAGCCGGAGTTCTTGATCGCAGCAAACACTCTCTCGCTGCTTTCCTTCACAGCGTTGTCCGGGAGACCCACGATGAAGAACTTGTGAACAGTTCTCTCGATGTTGGTCTCGACCCGCACGAGATACGCGTTAACTCCAAAGGTGGCGCTGCTCAGAACTTGAGAGAACATGAAAAAAAGCGCAATAATGAGGGGGGATGTATGTCTCTACTGTTTCCCGAATGACTTGAGCCCGAAAAGCTTGCTTGGCGCGGGAAAGGTTGGTCTTGAACGGCTATCTACATTGAAGGAATGTATCTCTTTCCGGCTTCGGCAGTTAGTTCGTTTGACTTCAGTTCACTCAGCAAGCAATCTCAACGGTGTTGGCGAAGAAACTCCAGGCGGTCCTTAAGTTCCTCAGTCGACTTCAGCAATTTGTCCTTTCCGAAAACGGCCTCCTCTTGGCTGGTAAAAACGAGCTCATACTCGCTGCTCATAACGATCGCCTCTTCGGGACAAACCTCTTCGCAGAAGCCACAGAAGATGCATCGGACCATATTGATCTCGAATACGATCGGATAGCGTTCCTTCTCGAGCTCCGTTTCGGAAGCTTGAACTTCGATGGCCAGGGCCGGGCAGACTCGTGAGCACAGACCACACGCCACGCATCGCTCCACGCCGTTTTCCTGGACAAGGACAGGACGCCCCCGAAACGACGGCTCGGGTTTGAACCGCTCCTCAGGATACTGATACGTGAACTTGGGCTTGAAGATCTGACTGATCGTAAGCCGGAGTCCCTTGAAAATCTCCGGGATGTAGGCCTTTTGCCAGATCGTGAGATCCTTCTTCCGAATCATTTTCCCATTAAAACCCATACGCTCCTTACTCCTCCGATCTAGATCAATAGCAGAACGAGGCCGGTCACGAGCACGTTGGCGATGGTCAGAGGCAACATGACCTTCCAGCCGATGCTCATCAATTGGTCATAGCGGAATCTTGGCACCGTCCAGCGAATGACCATGAAGAACAAAATCACAAGAAGCAGCTTGACGCAGAATGTCAGGACCTGCAGGATGCTCAACGTGAAGGGCGACAGACCGAAGCTTTCCACATAAGGAAGATGCCAGCCTCCGAGGAATAATGTCGTGATCACGGCGCTTGCCGTAATGACATTGGCGTACTCCGCCAGCATGAAAAGACCCCATTTCAGACCCGCGTACTCCGTATGATACCCCCCCACCAGCTCCGGCTCGGCTTCCGGAAGGTCAAAAGGCAGCCGGTTCGTCTCCGCAAAAGCTGCAACCACAAATGTAATGCAAGCCACCGGCTGGAGGAAAATGTTCCACGCGGGCAGCCACCCCCACAAGTACTGAGCTTGATGGAGAACGATCTGGTCCAGCCTGAGGGTCCCGGAGATCATCAGCACGCCGATGATCGAAAGCCCCATGGAGAGCTCATAACTGATCATCTGCGCTGACGACCGCAGTCCGCCCAACAATGAGTATTTGTTGTTTGACGACCAACCGGCCAGAGTGACGCCGTACACTCCGAGGGATGTGATTGACAGGATATACAAGATCCCGACGTTTACGTCCGCAATCATCAGCTTGACGTGGCTTCCAAAAAGCTCGATGGTGTTCCCGATAGGAATCACAGCGAACGTGCTCAGAGCAACAGCAATGGAGATAACTGGTGCGAGATCGTGAATGGGTTTGTAGGCATTCTTCGGAACAATATCCTCCTTGAGCAGCAGTTTGATGACGTCAATGAAAATCTGTAGAATCCCTTGTGGACCCACCCTGTTGGGACCGAGCCGGTTCTGCATGAACGCGCTGAGTCTCCGTTCGACCCATCCCAGGATAATAACGGAGAGAAGAACAACGGAAACATAGGTTACAAATTTGATCACTGATATCAGAAACACGTCACCCATAAGCTTGTGCACGTTATGCGTGAATAGGAACAGCCTCAGGCACACTCAACATCATACCCCGGGCGCCCAGCTTGAAATAGCTCATCGACTTGAACGCTGGCACTCTTTCCGTGATTTCTTTGAAGACATCCTCTGCAGTGTTGTACCTCATTTTCGATCCGAGAGCGTTGCCGATCGCCGTGAGTATCCGCCACGTCGGGCGGGCATCTTTCTTTACTGGGCGCCCCCACCGGTCATTCTGAGAGGCAAACTTGTCCCAGCGACTCATCGCGAAGCCATCAAGAGCACGATCCTGTTCGAGCGTTGTCACAGCCGGCCGTATTTGCTGAACGCGCCCCTGAAAGTTTGTGAAGGTTCCATGCTTCTCAGCATAGGTCGAACAAGACAACACGATGTCGGCGTGCTCGGTGGACTTGTTCTGCACCGACGAATGCACGATCAAGAGCTGCAAATTCCCCAAGACAGCTGCAAATTCCGAAATTGCCGCAATATCATCTTCAAGGACGTATAAAGCCTTGATGGCCCCGTCCTGAATGCCGCGGATGATTCCCTGAAGATCCATTCCCCCCTCCCCAGGCTTCACACCGACAGCTCGAGCACCGGTGCTATTCGGGGTCTTGTCGGCTCGAATCAGCAAATCATCCTCGTCCCCTTCCCTGATGTGCTGAACCAAGTCAAGATTCTTCGTCCCCAGCACATCTTTCATCAACTTCTGGAAGACGTAGTTGTCCTCGTTCGTAGCAAATGGAGACGCAATGCCCGCAATTTCTGACCTCTTGAACGATTTCAGCTCCGAAACCACGCGTGCGATCGCTTCATCCCAGCCAACCTCGCTCAATGCTCCGTCTTTACGGATCATCGGGCCGTTGAGGCGCTCTTTGCCGTTGACGAACTTGAACGTGTTGAGCCGTCCCGGATCACACATCCAGTACGAATTGACCTCTTCGTTCAAGCGAGGGGTGAGACGCAGGATCTCATTCTGCCGAACCCAGACGTGGGTATTGCAGCCGCGAGCACAGCCCGCACATATGCTGTCCGTCGAAGACATTTCCCAGACTCGCGCCTTGAAACGAAAGTCCGTGCTCGTAAGCGCACCAACGGGGCACAGCTCGATGACATTCATCGAATAGGGATTGTCAAGCTGCGTGCCGGGGAATGTCGTGAGCACAACGTGTGTTCCCCGCTCGGTGAAGGTGAGCACAGGCTGCTTGGCGATTTCATCTGCGAAGCGGATGCAGCGAGAGCACATGATGCAGCGCTCATCATCGAGCACGACGTGCGGACCCAACCGGACGCGCTTGGGTTTGTGCACTTTGTCTTCGTCGAAGCGGCTGTATCCGACACTGTAGTGGTAAGCGTAGTCCTGAAGCTTGCACTCCCCCGCCTCATCGCAAATCGGGCAATCCAAGGGATGATTGATCAAGAGAAACTCCATCACTGCCTGCCGCGCCTTGATCACGCGCTCACTTTTCGTCTTCACGACCATACCATCGGCAACCTGCGTCGCACATGCGATGGCGAGCTTTGGTATTTTTTCGATCTCGACAAGGCACATCCGGCAATTGCCGGAAACCGAAAGCTTCGGATGCCAGCAGAAGTGTGGGATCTCTATTCCCTGTTCAGCGGCTGCTTGAATGACGCTCAGCTTTGGATCAACGTTGTACTCTGTTCCGTCTATGGTGATCTTCGCCATGGTGTTCCGAATCAGATTGTCTGATTGTCAGCGTGCGAAACTTTTCTTGTACGCCTCAAGGCCGGAGCGCAAGATGAGTAAGGATCGTTGAAGATTCTCGCTCTTCAGCATGAATGCCAGTCGCACCTCATTGGTTCCCCTACCCGGCGAAGCGTAGAATCCTTGCCCGGGAGCAAGGAGAACCGTCTCGTTGTTCTCCTGGTACTCCTCAATAAGCCACTTCGAGAAATGCTCCGCGTCCTTGACCGGCAGACCGATCATGATGTAAAATGCTCCCTCGGGCTTGTAGTAGGTCACTCCGGGGATTCTGCCCAAGCCTTCGTAAACCACGTCTCGCCGCCGCCGGAACTCCTCCACAATCGGCTGGGTATATGTGCGTGGAGAATTCAGCAGGGGAACCAAAGCGAGCTGCTCAATAGACGCGACGGAGAGTCGAGCCATCGCGAACTTGAAGGCCGAACGGACAACCTCGCTGTTGTGGCTCGCCAGAGCACCGATCCTCGCACCGCACACGTTGAACCGCTTCGATGAACTATCGAGTAGGACCGCGCGGTCGTGAATCTCCGGGAAAGCCATGACACTATAGACAGGTGCGTCGTACGCGAACTCGCGATAGACTTCATCGGAAAGAAGAAAGAGGTTGCGGCGTTTGACGATGCTCACCAATCGCTCCATCTCCTCTTTCGAATAGATGGTTCCTGTTGGATTCGCCGGAGTGCAGATGAGGATTCCCCTCGTCCTCGACGTGATGTGCTTCTCGATTTCCTCCGTCTCGGGGAGATGAAAGCCATCTTCTATCGAGAGGGGAATGGGATTCAGCTTGACATTAGCAATGCTGGCGAAGCCATTATAGTTTGTGTAGAACGGCTCAAACACGATGATGTCATCCCCCGCATCACAAATCGCACACATGGCGAAAACGATCGCCTCCGACCCGCCGGATGTAACAATGATTTCCTTTTCTTCAACCTCGATACCGACGTGATGAAGATAGCTCTTCCACGCTGTCACCGCCTGGGGTAAACCATTCGAGGGGGCGTACGCCAGAGTCGAGAGTTTCAACTCACGGATGGTGTCGAACACGATCGGAGCAGTCGGGAGATCGGGTTGTCCAATGTTGAGGTGATAGACCTTGATGCCCTTCTGTTTGCGTGCTTCCGCCGTGGCAGAAAGCTTACGGATGGGCGAATCCTGAGTTGTCCGTGCGCGTGTGGAGATCGATGGGTGGCCGACGTCTTCCACCAGTGGCGCAGGTTCTGTATTACTGGCTCTGCTGTTCATAGGTTTATCACTTGGTTTGAGTCATCGCGCAGGATTGAACACCCATCAGGCACGACGAGATTTGCTGCGGTTACGGGTAGGCCCGTTTGACTCACTTACCGGCAAGCGGTCTGCTGATTTCCCATCCGGCAGAAAGATGACGGTGGAGAGCTTCTTTTCGACAAACAACTCTTGGGCAATGGCCTGAATCTCGTCTTGTCTCACAGCGTCAATCTGCTTCACGATGGTATCGATCGGTTGGAGCGCGTTCAGATGCAGCTCCGAGCTTCCAAGCCGCATCATGCGGTTGGGAATGCTTTCCAGACTCAGCATCATGCTTCCTTTGAGCTGAGCCTTCGTCCGCTTCAACTCCGCGTGCGAAACGGGCTTCGTCTTGAGTTTTTCGAGCTCTCTCATGA
>Ga0315291_10000219_pt1 | contig 72721 bp, 64 predicted proteins | sample YL17G12_20_MG_FD_203070 | JGI IMG/M metagenome (GOLD analysis project Ga0315291, IMG submission 203070) | Sediment microbial communities from Yellowstone Lake, YNP, Wyoming, USA - YL17G12_20 | ecosystem: Environmental > Aquatic > Freshwater > Lake > Sediment | place: USA: Wyoming | collected... | reverse complement strand
ATCTTCACCGCCATCAACTGCCTCTTCTCAATCTCCTCCCACCAATCCTCTGATTGCCATTTGACCTCCCGCCACAAATCCTCTAATGTCAGATCGGTCAGGTCTTTGACCTGTACCACAGGGCGTATCTCCTTTCTCTACTCTCTTCACTGAAAGGATACGCCCTTGTCTGTTCACCACCAATTTACACAACTTACGGTACGCTACCCCCGGCAAGCCTCGCTGGACACGCGACAAGTCGTTATGGTAATCTAATATTTGATTTGGCCAAAACATCACCTTTTGTACCGAACAATCAAAGATTGAATGAACATCAATGGCGGCAAAACCCTCCGACTAGGCTTGTTCCCGCACTTGTCCTCACAAAGCCTCTCTACCTAGATCTGTTTTCATCTGTGGCTGAGGCACACTAGTCGGATCGGGACCGGAAAGGGGTGAGAAGTACCGAGGAACAGGAAGGCAACAGGATCAACGAATGATACCGAGTCAAGGCACGTATTGCAGCGCGAACGTGACCTTAGAACGAAGGATTAGAAGGAGGAGTGATATAGCACATGGCTAAACCTGAAGAGAAAGCTAAGATCAAGGGATACAGCAGCGTAATGGAGGAGACCAGGAAATTTGATCCTCCGAAGTCACTGAGCAAGAACGCCTACATCAAGAGCATGGCCCAGTACAAGAAGATCTACAAGGAATCCATTGATGATCCCGAGGGCTTCTGGGCCGAGCGGGCTGAGGAGATCGACTGGTTCAAGAAGTGGACCAAGGTCCGCGAGTATGACTTCGTCAACGGCAACATCAAGTGGTTCATGGGTGCCAAACTCAACCTTTCCTACAACTGCCTTGACCGGCATCTGAATGGCCCCCGCAAGAACAAGGCCGCCATTATCTGGGAGGGCGAACCGGTTGGTGAAAGCCGGACCTACACCTACCAGCAGTTGCACCGTGAAGTGTGCAAGTTCGCCAACGTGCTGAAGAAGCACGGCGTCAAGAAGGGCGATCGCGTTTCTATTTACCTCCCCATGATTCCGGAGTTGGCCATTTCCATGCTGGCCTGCGCCCGCATCGGCGCCATCCACAGCATAGTGTTCGGCGGATTCAGCGCTGAAGCTCTGCGAGACCGCGTCCTCGACGGTGAGTCTATGGCTCTAGTGACCTGCGATGCCGGCTATCGCAGTGGCAAGACCATCCCCACCAAGGCCACCGCGGACCAAGCCCTGCAGTCCTGCCCGAACGTCAAGAAGGTCATCGTCGTCAAGAGAAGCGGCGCTGAAGTCAAGATGAACGCCGGCAAGGACTTCTGGTGGCACGAAGAGATGGCTGAGGCCAGCCAAGACTGCGAGCCCGAGATCATGGATGCCGAGGATCCGCTATTCATCCTGTACACCAGCGGCAGCACCGGCAAGCCCAAGGGCGTCATGCACACCCAGGCTGGCTATCTGGTATACGTTTACCAGACCTTCAAGTGGATCTTTGACTACCACGAGGAGGACACGTTCTGGTGCACCGCCGACATCGGCTGGGTGACCGGCCACAGCTACATCGTCTACGGCCCTCTGGCTGCCGGAGCGACGAGCGTGATGTTCGAGGGCGTGCCCAACTACCCGAAGCCGGACCGCTTCTGGGACGTCGTGGAGAAGTACAGAGTCAACACCTTCTACACCGCCCCCACTGCTATCCGTGCCATGATGAAGGACGGCGAGGAGTGGCCCAACAAGCATGACCTCAGCAGCCTCAGAATTCTGGGCAGCGTGGGCGAGCCCATCAACCCCGAGGCCTGGATGTGGTACTACAACGTCATCGGTAAGGGCAAGTGCCCCATCGTCGACACCTGGTGGCAGACGGAGACCGGTGGCATCCTGATAACCCCGCTTCCCGGCGCCATACCGATCAAGCCGGGTTCAGCCACTGTCCCGTTCCCGGGCGTGAAGCCCAAGATCGTCAGCGAGGACGGCACCGAAGTCGGCGTCAACGAGGGCGGTATGCTGCTGATCTGCGAGCCATGGCCGGGCATGATGAGAGGCGTGTATGGCAAGGGTGGCCAGGAGAGATTCAAGGACACCTACTTCAGTCGCTTCCCCGGGTACTACCTGACTGGCGACGGCGCCCGCAGGGACGAGGACGGCTACTACTGGCTGATGGGTCGTGTTGACGACGTCATCAACGTCTCCGGACACCGCCTGGGCACCGCAGAGGTTGAAAGCGCTCTGGTGTCCCATCCGGCAGTCGCCGAGGCAGCCGTTGTGGGTTATCCTCATGAGATCAAAGGCGATGGCATCTTCGCTTACGTCACGTTGAAGACCGGCAAGGCGCCTTCGGATGATCTCAAGAAGGAACTCACGGCTCACGTCCGCAAGGAGATCGGCCCCATTGCCACTCCGGACATCATACAGTTCGCCGAAGGCCTGCCCAAGACCCGCAGCGGCAAGATCATGCGCCGCATCCTGAAGCTCATTGCCAAGGATGAAACCTCCAACCTGGGTGACACCAGCACTCTGGCTGATCCCGGCGTGGTGAATACCCTGGTCGAGGAGCGCAAGAAACTGCCGAGGGCGGCAGACCTCAAGTTCGCATAATGGGAGACAGAGCCTGAATCGGTCAGCAGAAAGCCGACTGACAGGGCACCTGTCCGAGGACAGAACGTACACTGAGGGTGTGGGGATCCAAAAGGGCCCCACACCCTCCAACAAAGTAGTGATCACTGCATCAGGGTTCGGTTGGAGACAATAGGGCTGGACTTGGTCGCCGGCTCTTCTTTGTGACCAACGCGGTCTTAGGAAAAGGAGGGTGTGACTAATGGCAGAAGAGAAGAAACTCTTTGGTATGCCGGCAGAAAAGGGCAGATGGCTTCTCATAGTCCTGGGTTTCATCATCAACATCTGTCTGGGAAGCGTCTATGCCTACGGCATCTTTGGCAAGCAACTGGCGAAGGAGTGGGCTTTCGGCCCCGATCCGGTGACAAAAATCCAGGCGGCAGGAGACATTCTCAAGCAACAAATCCCGTTCGGTGTCTTCTTGTTGTTCTTCGCTGCCGTGTTTCCGCTCAGCGGCCAACTGCTGGAGAAGTTGGGGCCCAAGAAACAGGGGTTGATCGGGGGCGTCATAGTCGCCCTGGGGTGGATACTGGCCTCACTCGTCGCCAGATCGGACACTTCCAACGTTCCTCTGTTTGTGCTTACCTACGGTGTCATCGGCGGCATCGGGGTGGGCCTGTGCTATATCGCGCCGATTCAGGTGGCCACCAGATGGTTCCCTGACAGGAAGGGATTGGCCACGGGTCTCACGGTGGCTGGCTTCGGCGGCTCCCCGTTCATTAGCACATACCTGGGCCAGAAGCTTATCGACATGAATGGTCATGTCTCTGACGCGCTCCTGTACCTGGGCGTAGCGTTTCTGGTCGTGCTTCTCGCTGCATTCTGGCTCATGCGATTCCCGGAGGCTGGCTGGAAGCCGGCGGGTTGGACGCCGAAAGCGGCGCCTGGTGCCGCAACCAGCGCCGTCAACTACGACCGCAAAGACATCATCAAGACCCCGGCATTCTGGGTCCTGTTCGTTTGCTACACCATCGGCGCGCTGGCAGGCCTGATGGCCATTGGCATCTACAACGGCGTCTACGCCAAACCGATGATTGCTCTGACCGTCAGCACAGCCGCTCTCTCAACTGCAGTGATCGTCCAGTTCATACTTGCCCCCTTCAACGCTGCCGGGAGACCCGTGCTGGGTTTTGTGACTGACAAGGTGGGGCCGAGAATAGCGGCTATGATTACTTTCGTTCTCATCCTGTTGGCCGCCATCGGCATGATCATGATCAAGGGCAGCGACACCGCCACTACCATGAATAAAGTGGTGTACTTCGTATGCTTTGCCGCCTTCTACGCAGGCCTGGGCGGCTGGCTGGCGATTGCCCCAACCGCTACGGCACAGTACTTCGGCACCAAGTTCTCTTCCAGGAACTACGGCGTCCTATTCCTGGCCTATGGCGTTGGCGGCTTGATCGCCACGTTCGTAGCTGCGTATTCAAGCAAGATATTCAAGGGCTCTGGCGGACTGCTTGATGCCTTCATTCCGATTGCCATCCTAGCGGCGCTCGGCTTCTTGCTGGCAGCGCTTTTCATGAAGCCACCCAAGCAGGTGGAGGCACCAAAGAAGTAGAGCATCTCAACCTGAGACTCGTGCCTATGGTGAAGGCCTGTGGGAATCCACAGGCCTTCACCATAGGCACAATGTGCAGCAGAATGCTGCCGTGGTTTGGGGCGTCTGCAACATGGGCTTGATGAATCAAGCCCATACGCGAATTCGCTTCGGTCGTGCTACCCATCGGAGCGTGCAGAGGGGCGTAGCCCCTCTGCATTTCTCAATCATCCCCCAAGAATGGGGGGAAGGGGGTTGAAACGAGGTCACAACGACAGCGGTGGTGGGCATGGCCTACCCTACGTGACTGGGGAGTTGAAATTGGCCTCCAACAGAGTCATCATGGATAGAAGGTGAGAGGAGAATTGATATGGACAGACAACAGAAGCCCAGAAGCAATATCCCTACCTGGCCGTCCATCAGCCGTGCGACTGCCCCAAGCCCGGCAGAGAGCCATGAACAAGCTCACAAGGGCAAGTTCGCCACTGCCATAAACTGCATGGATGGAAGAGTCCAGTTGCCGGTCATCAACTGGTTGAGGGAGAGCCTGTCCGTCGACTACGTGGACATGATAACCGAGCCCGGGCCCGATAAGATCCTGGCCGAGGGCAGCGCCGCTACTCAGGATTCGATCAAGGCTCGGGTGCTGATCTCGGTCAACAAACACGGTTCGGACACCATTCTGGTGGCCGCCCATCACGATTGCGCCGGCAATCCGGTCACCCGAGCACAGCACGAGGCGCATGTGCGGCAGAGCGTCATCAGGATTCACTCTTGGAACCTGCCTGTTAAGCGCATCTTCGGAGCCTGGATCGGTGAAAACTGGAAGGTCGAGATCATCGAAGCCTCTCAACATTAGACAGTTTCAGGGCCCTGTAAGAAACTGTGACAAAAAAGAGGCCAAAATCTATTGACATGGGTTCATCCTGGTGCTATATATCTGCAACAGGATTTGATACACTATTCGTGGAACGCAGAGAATAAATGTTGGTGGAAACCAACAGTCGAATAAAGGGAGGTGCATCGAAACAAGATGAAGAAGTCGCCAGCAACCGTGGAAGGCCTAACAGAGGAGGAACCCCCAGGTACCAGAGCCGTTAGAAGAGAGGTAGAAGAAGAGCCTCCAAGTAGAGTGGCCCTGAGGAACAGAGCCAGGTTCTTCGGGCATGTATCAGACGAAAGCTGGAACGACTGGAAGTGGCATTTTCGTAACCGTATTGGCTCCGTTGACGAACTGATAAGGCATATTCCTCTATCAGCCAAGGATCAGGAGCAGATCCGGCTGGTTACAACCAAGTATCCCCTTTCAGTAACCCCATACTATTTCTCTCTCATTGACTGGGACAACCCCGATGACCCCGTCAGGATCCAAGCTGTGCCATCATTCAAGGAGATCGGCTTGGCTGGCATGGGCATGGAGGACCCGCTGGATGAGAAGGGGCATTCCCCTGTTCCAGGGTTGGTCCATAGATACCCAGACAGGGTCCTGATGGTGCTGACCGACATCTGCCCCATGCTGTGCCGTCACTGCACCCGAAAGAGGGAATGGCGCCATGGTGGATGGGTACACAACGCCGAGGAGATCGAGCGGATGCTGGACTACATCCGCAAGACCCCGGGCGTCCGCGATGTCGTGATCTCCGGTGGTGACCCTTTGACGCTTTCCACACGACGCTTGGAAGAAGTCCTGGCCGGCTTGAGACAGATTAAGCATGTGGAGATGATCCGAATCGGGACCAGGTTCCCGGTGGTATTGCCGCAGCGTATTGATGCCGAGCTCTGTTCGATGTTGTCCAAGTACGGACCGATATGGGTGAACACCCATTTCAACCACCCGCACGAGATAACACCGGAGGCTGCTCAGGCCTGCGACAAACTGCTGAGGGCGGGCATCCCGGTGAATAACCAGTCCGTGCTCCTCCGCGGAGTAAACGACACCGTGGAGACGCAGTTGAAGCTGTGCCACGAGCTCCTCAGGATCAAAGTGCGCCCGTACTATCTCTTCCAGTGTGATGAGGTGCAAGGAACGGAGCATCTTCGGACGCCGGTGGAAACCGGTATCAAGATCGTTGAGGGCATGCGTGGTCACACGTCGGGATTGGCAGTGCCAACGTTTGTGATTGACCTGCCTCAGGGTGGGGGCAAGGTCCCCGTGCAGCCGAACTATGTGGTACTCCAGACATCGGAGGAACTCCTGATAAGGAACTACCAGGGACGGCTGTTCCAGTACCGGAACCCTCGGGGTCCAAAAGCAGGGGTCGGCAAAGCCAATGGACAGAACGGCCGCCGCAACGGCAATGTCAATCAACTGCCTTTCCCCAACCTGGCGTCGCCGGCGAAGGTAGGAACTTAGATCTGTAGGACGAAGACCTGCTAAGGAGCCAGGATTTGCCTTACACTTGCAGGGCGCTAGCTCGAATAGAGATAGCCCCTGCATTCTTTTATGCCCTGATGGTGTGGTTGCCGTTGTCTGATGCGGTGAGACTCCGATTGCTCCCGAGAGGCTCAAGCAGGAACTGCCGCGAATGAGAATAGGCCTGTCATACGATCTCAAGGACAAGGTCCCAAGACCTCAGGGCAAGCCCGAAGATGCTCTCGAGGAGTACGATTCCCTAGAGACAGTGGATGCCATCGCCAAAGCCATCGAGGCTCAGCACCACTCTGTGGTCAAGCTGGGCGGCGGTCGGGAGTTCCTCAACAACGTCCTGGGGCAGAGAGTCGACCTGGTGTTCAACATCGCCGAAGGCCTGGGAAATTATCGAAGCCGGGAGGCCCAGGTGCCCTCTGTTCTGGAGATGCTCGGCGTGCCATACTCAGGCTCAGATCCCCTGTGTTTGGCAGTGTCCCTGGAGAAGCCGCTGGCCAAGAGACTGGTGTCTTTTTCCGGCGTGGCCACGCCAATGTGGCAGGTAGTAAGTGACACCAGGCAGTTGAAGGAAGTGGAATGGAGCCGGTTCTCATTGCCCGCCTTTGCCAAGCCAGCTCACGAGGGATCGAGCAAAGGCATTCGCACAACGTCGAGGCTAGAGAACTCGCAGCAGATAGTTGAAGCAGTGACCGGACTTCTGGAATACTATCAGCAGCCGGTGATGGTGGAAGAGTTCATAAGCGGAGAAGAAGTGACGGTGGGAGTGATTGGGAACTCGCCACCCAAGGTAGTGGGAATAATGCGAGTTGTTCCCCGAAAGAAGACGGACTACTTTGTTTACTCCCTGGAGGTGAAGAGGGACTGGGAGTCTCTCTTGACATACGAATGTCCCGCTCTGTTGGGAAAAGGCGTTCTGCAGGATATCGCTGACTCCAGCCTCAAGGCTTACGAAGCCCTGGGCTGCCGAGATTTCGCCAGGATGGACTTCAGGATTGGCCCCGATGGAACTCCCTATTTTCTGGAGATAAACCCCCTGCCGGGACTGAACCCCAAGTCAGGCGACCTGCCCATCATGGCCGGTAAGATGGGCTGGACCTACGAGGCCCTCATATCAGCTGTCCTCAACGCTGCCCTTCAGAGATACAGTGGTGCGCCGTAAGATAGCTATCATCTACAACGACCCGAAGCCCGATCGCTATGGGAGCATGGGTGAGGACAAAGCAGTCATTGGCATTCTCGAAGGCGTCGCAGCGGTCCACCAGGCCCTGGACGAGCTGGGATACGAAGTGGTCGAAGTCCCGTTGCTGCCACCCTATGATCGTACCAGGGATGCCCTCAAGGCGATTGGCACAGACTTGGCGTTCAACCTCTTCGAGGGTTTCGGCGGCCGCCCGAAAACAGAAGCGACTGTGGCCAAGATACTGTCTGAGATGGGCTTCACGCACACGGGATGCTCCAGCAACGCCCTCGCGCTGGCTCTGGACAAGGCCAAGGCCAAGGATCTCATGCAGTCCCATGGAATCCGCACCCCGAAGTACCAACTGGTGACTCCGGAGACCGTCTCTCAGTTCCAATTAAGCTACCCCTGCATCGTGAAACCGTGTGGCGAAGATGCCAGCCATGGCCTGTCTGCAGACAGCGTCGTTCACAACCAAGAATCCCTGGGGCGACAGGTGACCATAGTGAGCCGGGCCTTCGGAGGAAAAGCGCTGGTGGAGGAGTTCGTGGGGGGCCGTGAGTTCAACGCCACTGTCATGGGCAATGACGAGGCCACGGTTCTGCCGGTATCCGAAATAGTGTACTCCCTGCCACCTGGCATGCCCCAGATTCTCACTTACGCTGGTAAATGGGAGGAAGGCACTCTGTACTTCGATGGTACCAAGGTGGTCTGTCCAGCCGAAATCGGAGATGAAAAACGCACGCAGCTCGTCCAGATCGCGATGGCGGTCTTCAGGCTGCTGGTGCAACGAGGGTACGCCCGCGTGGACATGCGGCTGGATCCAGATGGGAATATCCAGGTACTGGAGGTCAACCCGAATCCCGACATAACACCTGGGTCCGGAGCTGCCCGGCAAGCCGCGGCTGCTTCCATGACGTATGCGCAGTTCATCGAAAAGATCGTGTCGCTGGCACTTCACGGGAAGACAACTTGAAAACCGCTATCAGGCCGATGGTCCGCAAGGACAAATCGACCATAATGGACATACTCAGGACTATCCGCGAGTTCACGCCTGAAGAAGTGGCTGTGGCAGAGGAACTGATCGACGCTTATCTGGAAGCTCCGTCCAGCTCAGGATACCTGGTCTTTGTGGCAGAGGTTGATTCCGTGGTGACGGGCTACGTCTGCTATGGGCCAACGCCGCTGACCAAGGGGACCTGGGACGTGTACTGGGTGGCGGTAGACCCAGGAGGGCAGGGTCAAGGGGTGGGGAGGGCATTGATGGCTTTCACCGAGGGCAAAATCAAGGATAGCCAAGGTCGGCTGGTGATTGTGGAGACATCCGGCAAGCCGGACTACGCGAAGACCAGGCGCTTCTACAACTCCATTGAGTACAAGGAGGCTGGGCGTATAGCCGACTTCTATGCGCCGGGAGACGACAAGCTGATCCTGGAGAAACGACTGTAGTGGCCCGCAGCCAGCCGTGCGCCCTTTTGCATCCAGCTTGACTCATGCTATAATGAGTCGTTTGGAATAATTGGTGGAGTAGAAGGTGGAGACGGAGAAAAAGAGCGCTATCATCGAGCAGTTCAGGTCCAACGAGAAGGACACGGGCTCGACAGAGGTACAGGTGGCCATCCTCACTTCGAGAATAAACCTCCTGACTGAGCACTTGAAACTGCACAGGCACGATTTTCATTCTCAGAGGGGGCTCATGATGCTCGTGGGGCAGAGGCGAAGGCTGCTGGGTCACCTGAGACGGCACAATGTGGCACGCTATCAGGCGCTCATAGCCAAGCTCGGTCTGCGGAGATAAGCCCTTCTCGGCAGTCCATCCAGCGGCATCCCTACTGTTACCCCAACAGGAGGCTGGTTCATTTATGCTACACAAGGTTGAGACAACAATTGGCGGAAAGCCTCTCACCGTAAAGACCGGTGAGTTGGCCATGCAAGCCGGTAGCGCTGTCACCGTAAGCTATGGGGACACAGTGGTGCTGGCAACAGCCTGTATGGAGAGGGAGCCCAACCGGAACGTTGATTTCCTGCCATTGACCATAGATTACGAAGAGAAACTCTATGCGGCCGGCAAGATTCCGGGGAGTTTCTTCAGGAGGGAAGGCCGCCCCGGGCAGCAGGCCGTATTGGCCAGTCGACTGACAGATCGACCCATACGCCCCCTCTTTCCCAAGGGGTTCCGGAACGAAACGCAGGTAATCATAACCGTTCTCTCTGCAGACCAGGAGAATTCGCCGGACGTGCTGGGTCTTGTCGGCGCCTCTTCAGCACTGTCTCTATCCGAAATCCCCTTCGAGGGGCCCATTGGCGCGGTCCGCATTGGTTACGCCAACGGGGAGTTCCTGGTCAATCCCACCTTCACTCAGCTTCAAGAGAGCCTCCTTGACCTAGTCGTAGTCAGTACCAAAGATAAGGTGGCCATGGTAGAGGCCGGAGCGAAAGAGGTCGCCGAGAAACTCATCATGGAGGGCATCAAGTTCGGCCATCAGATTAACCAGGACATTATTGCGATGCAGGAAGAGTTGATCGCCTTGTGTGGCAAGCCCAAGGCCGAGTTCATACCTTCCGAGATAACCCCCGGAGTAGAGGCGGCTGTTACCACCGCTGTAGGCAGTGGAGTCGCCAAACTGATAGGGCAGGGAAGAATAGAGAGAGACCAGGCGATAGCAGCTTTGAGAGAAGACCTCCTGAAGAATCTGGGCGAAAAGTATCCCAAGCAGGAAATAGTCTCTGTGCTGGAAGCCAAAGTGAAGGCGGAGATAAGATCCGCCATACTCAAGAAAGGGATCCGCCCGGACGGGCGACGTACGGCGGATATCCGCCCGCTGAGCTGCGCAGTGGGGCTACTTCCTCGCACCCACGGCTCAGGCTTGTTCACGCGAGGCCTCACCCAAGTACTGAACCTTGCCACCCTCGGTTCCGCCCGGGAGGAACAGAAGCTGGACGGTCTCACGCTGGAGGAGAGCAGGCGCTTCATGCATCACTACAACTTCCCGCCTTACTCGACCGGAGAGGTGAAGCGCATGGGTACGCCGGGACGCCGAGAAGTGGGACATGGCGCTCTGGTAGAGAGAGCCCTTACGCCAGTGCTCCCGGCAGAGAATGATTTCCCTTATACCATAAGGCTGGTCTCCGAGGTACTCAGCTCCAATGGCAGCACCTCCATGGCGTCGGTCTGTGCCGCCACGCTTTCACTGATGGACGCCGGGATTCCAATTAAGGCCCCGGTGGCTGGGATTGCCATGGGCCTGGTAACAGGACAAGACGGGGAGTTTGAGGTTCTCACCGATCTTGAAGGCATGGAGGACTTCTACGGCGACATGGACTTCAAGGTGGCCGGCACGGCCGCCGGCGTAACCGCCGTACAACTGGACACCAAATTGAAGGGACTGACCTTTGAGATCCTGGAGAAAGCGCTCACGGATGGTCACCGGGCTCGTCTCCAAGTCCTGACAGTAATGCAGGAGACCCTCTCCGCCAGCCGCCCTGAGTTGAGCCGGTACGCGCCGCGAATGATAAAGATCAGCATCAACCCCAGCAAGATCGGGAGTGTCATCGGCCCCGGCGGAAAGACCATAAGGTCCATTGTTGAACAGACAAAGGCCACTATAGATATCGAGGATGACGGGACTGTACTAATCGGGTCAGTAGACCCTGAGGCGGCTCAAAAAGCCATAGCCATAATAGAGAGCCTGACAAGGGATGTCGAGGTCAACAGTGTCTATACCGGGAAAGTGGTGAAGATTCTACCCTTCGGCGCCGTGGTAGAGCTCTTTCCCGGGAAAGAGGGGCTGGTTCATATCAGCGAACTCGCCGAATACCGGGTCCCCAGCGTGGAGGAAGTGGTAAAATTGGGCGACGAGATCATGGTCATGGTGACCGATGTCGACCGCACGGGCAAGATGAGCCTGTCCCGGAAGGCCGTGTTCAAAGCCCAGAACGCATCTTCACCCGCCGGCACGGAACCGGGCACGGACGCGCCTCCTCCGCGACCTCACACTCCCAGGAGTCATCCCGAGGGGCAACGAGGCGAGAGAAGGCCGCCGGACAGTCGTCCCCACGGTCGCGGCCGGGGCGACTTTGGCCGGCCAAAACAAACCTAGAGGAAGAGGGCCTATGTCCACGCCAATAGGAGTTGTAGTCCATGGCGCTTTGGGGAGGATGGGGAAAGAGGTGGTCAATGCCACCTGCAAGGATCCCGACCTCAAGCTGGTCGGCGCGGTGGATGCCAAAGCCGATGTGATTGTCCTCTCGTTACCGGTGGGGTCAGGCACCATACCGCTGTCCAGGAACCTGGAATCCATCCTGACGCAGACGCAATCCAAGGTCATCGTGGATTTCACCACAGCCGAGGCGAGCATGGCCATGGTTAGACTGGCCACAAAGCACAAGGTCAACCTGGTCATCGGCACCACGGGTTTCTCGACAGAGAACCTGGAGGAGATCGACCGGCTGGCCAAGGACAACGGAGTGGGGGCTGTGGTGGCCTCCAACTTCGCCCTGGGAGCCGTGTTGATGATCCATCTGGCCAAGATAGCGGCCAAGTATTTCGACAACGTTGAGATCATCGAGCTGCACCACGATCAGAAACTTGATGCTCCTTCGGGAACCGCTGTCTCCACCGCCAAGGCGATCTCGGAAGCGAGAGGGAAACCATTTGTCCATCCCAAGGTACAGAAGGAGACGGTCGCCGGGGCGAGAGGGGCAGAATTACAGGGAGTGGCCCTTCACAGTGTGCGCCTGCCCGGGCTGATGGCCCACCAGGAGGTCATCTTCGGGACATCAGGGCAGACGCTCATCATTCGACATGACACCATCAATCGAGAGTGCTACATGCCCGGAGTGGTCATGGCCGTCAAGAAGGTGGTCGATCTCAAGGGCTTGACCATCGGCTTGGACAGACTGCTGGGGCTTCAGTAACAATAAGGATAGAGAAAAGATGAAAGGGACGAATGTTGCTATAGTCGGCGCCACCGGAATGGTGGGGCAGGAGTTCATCAAGGTCCTGGAGCAGCGGAGCTTCCCCATGGCCTCAGTAAGGCTCTATGCCTCTGACCGGTCCCACGGTCGGAAGATGAAGGTGCGCGGGGAAGAACTCGAGGTCAAGGAGACCACCCCGGACTCCTTCAAAGGCATCGATATCGCCCTTTTCTCTGCCGGTGCTGATATCAGCAAGCAGTTCTCTCCGATAGCGGCCAGAACCGGCGCTGTAGTGGTGGACAACAGCGCCGCCTTCAGGATGGATCCGGAGGTTCCTTTGGTGGTACCCGAGGTCAATCCGGAGGACATCCAGAAACACAAAGGCATCATCGCCAATCCGAATTGCTCGACAATTCAGATGGTAGTGGTGCTTCACCCTCTGCACAAGGCCAACCCGATCAAGCGGATCACCGTGGCTACTTATCAGTCTGTGTCGGGCACCGGCCTGGCCGCCGTTGATGAGTTGACCGGTCAGTCGAAGGTGGTTCTTGAGGGGAAGAAAGCCGTCCCCAAGGTCTACCCATACCAGATCGCCTTCAATGTGCTGCCGGAGATCGACGTCTTCCTGGAGAACGGATACACCAAGGAAGAGTGGAAGATGGTGGAGGAAACCCACAAGATCATGCATGCGCCGGACATCGCCGTGTCGGCTACCTGCGTGCGGGTGCCGGTCATGATCGGGCACAGCGAAGCCGTTCAGGTGGAGTTCTCCCGTCCCATGTCGCCGGACGAGGCCAGGAGCATCCTGTCGAAGGCGCCTGGTGTGACAGTTGTAGATGATCCCTCCAAGAGGGTCTATCCCTACCCGGTGATGGTAGCCGGTCAGGACGATGTCTACGTTGGCCGAATCCGAAAGGACGCTTCGCATCCCAACGGTCTGGTCCTTTGGATTGTGGGGGACAACATACGCAAGGGCGCTGCCCTGAACGCCGTCCAGATCGCTGAGAAACTGGTGGGGATATAGGCCTTGCGGGGCATCAACCATAGCAGAGGCTTGGTTGCCGGCGGCATAGTGGAGCAAGGTCACGCGAGCCTGGGCAGAACGTCCAGGATACCAGTCTGGCAGTCTGGTCCGGGCCGCAGGGGTACCCGATCTGTCCGGTCAGTGATCCAATAGTTGTCACCTGTGCTACGGCACACTAATCACACGTCAAGGAGAAGAGGAAGATGGCAAAGATAGGCAGACTGATAACCGCTATGGTGACACCCTTCAACGCCAAGGGGGAGGTTGACCACAAGCAGGCACAGAAGCTGGCCAAGGCGCTAGTCAGTTCGGGAAGCGATGGCCTGTTGGTCACCGGCACCACCGGCGAGCGCCCCACCATGACCGATGAAGAGCAGCTTGAACTGTTCAAGTCCGTGAGAGAAGCGATAGGGAAGCAGGGAACGATAGTGGCGGGCACCGGCGGCAACTGCACCCGCGAGAGCATATTGATGACCGAGAAGGCAGAACGATCGGGAGTGGACGCCGTCCTTCTCGTGGTGCCCTACTACAACAAGCCGACCCAGGAGGGCATGTATCAGCACTTCAAAGCCATTGCCGAAAGCACCAGCCTGCCGTGCATACTCTACAATGTCCCGGCCAGAACAGTGACCAGCTTGGCGCCAGAGACTGCCATTCGCTTGAGCGAAGTCAAGAACATAGTTGGCGTGAAGGAGGCGAGCGGCAATCTGGAACAGATCGGGAAGATCATCCACGGAGCGAAAAAGGGGTTCCTGGTCTGGAGCGGCAACGACAGCGATACTTTTCCCGTCATGGCCATGGGCGGTTACGGCATAATCAGCGTTGCCTCCCACCTGGTGGGAAAGCAGATCCAGGAGATGATCCAGCTAACAGTCGGCGGGAAGATGAAGGAGGCGGCAGCCATACATCTGAACCTGCTGCCCCTGATAAACGCCCTGTTCATAGTCTCCAACCCCATTCCCGTGAAATATGCTCTGAATCACGTAGGCTTCCGCGTGGGCAAGCCTCGACTTCCTCTCACAGAGCCGGATGACAAGAGCAAAGCAACGATAGAGGCTGCCCTTAAGAACTACCGTATCGACCTGCCGCTTTAGGCGCCTATTACGAAATCCAAGGAGGAGGATCTTGAACAAGAGACCCACGAAGGTGATTGCCTGGTTCGATGAGATTGGCAAAGCAGACATACCCATCGCCGGTGGCAAGGGAGCCAATCTGGGGGAAATGACCAAGGCGCGGATCCCGGTGCCACCAGGCTTCATCGTCACCGCCGATGCCTACTTCCAATTCCTGCAAGAAGCCCAACTGGCTGAAAAGATCCGCTCTCATCTCAAGATCCTCAAGCCCAAAGACTCCAAGATGCTCCAGGAGACCGCCTTTCAAATCATGCAGATGATCAGCCAGGCATCTATGCCTCCCGGCATGGCTGACGAGATAAAGAAGGCTTATCAGAAGCTGCACCAGGGTCCGGTGGCAGTCAGGTCCTCCGCTACTGCTGAAGACCTGCCAGAGGCCTCCTTCGCCGGGCAGCAGAGCACTTTTCTCAACATTCAAGGACCGTCCAATGTGGTTGAGGCAGTTCAGAAATGCTGGGCGTCTCTCTTTGAGGCCCGGGCTATCTTCTATCGCAATGAGCAACGCTTTGACCATTCGAAGGTGGGCATTGCCGTAGTAGTGCAGAGAATGGTGCAGTCGGAGATTTCCGGCGTTGCCTTCACTGCAGAACCCTTGAGCAGCGACGAGAAGAAGATAGTGATCGAAGCCGCCTACGGCCTGGGAGAAGCCCTGGTTTCCGGCGAGCTGACACCGGACATGTACCTTCTGGAGAAAGAATCGCTCCACCTCTTGGAAAAGAAGGTTGCTACTCAAGAATGGCAGCTGATAAGGAACCCGGACAGCCAGGATCGAAAGCGAAAGAACATCAAGGTGCCCATTCCGGCCAAAGACCAATCCCATCAGAAGCTGGCGGACAAGGACATCGCTGCTTTGGCCAAGATTGCCAAGAAGATAGAAGCCTTGTACAAGTGCCCTCAGGACATCGAGTGGGCCAAGGAGCAAGGGGGTTTCTACATTGTCCAGACTCGTCCCATAACCACCCTGAAACTCAAAGAGGGCCCGACAGAAGAAATCAAAGGAGTTGAGCTCTTCAGCGGGTTGCCGGCCAGCCCTGGAGTGGCCGCCGGCAGAACCGAGATCATTCTCCACCCCTCGGAAATCGTCAACCTGAAGGAAGGCGAAGTCCTGGTGGCTGAGATGACCACACCTGACTTCGTGCCGGCCATGAAGCGAGCCGCCGCCATCATCACCGATCGCGGTGGCCGGACTTGCCATGCCGCCATAGTCGCCCGGGAACTGGGTGTACCGTGCGTGGTGGGGACCGGAAACGCCACCAATATTCTCAAGGAGAAACAACTGGTCACCGTGGATGGCTATACAGGCAGAATCTACAAAGGAAGGGTGATCAGCCATCGGAAGGTGGAAGCACCTGCTGTCATCAAGACGCGGATAAAGACCGTCACGAAGCTCTATGTGAACCTGGCCGACCCCGATTTGGCTGATAAGGTGGCGGCCCGCGACGTGGACGGAGTCGGACTTCTTCGAGCGGAGTTCATGGTCGCCAATATAGGCGAACACCCCAGACACATGATCGAGCAGAAGCGTGGCCAGGAGTTCGTTGACAAGCTCGCCATCGGTCTGAATACATTTGCCAAGGCCTTCTACCCCAGGCCCGTGGTCTACCGCACCACCGATTTCAAGACCAATGAGTATCGTAACCTCAAAGGCGGTGAGAAGTATGAGGGGACGGAAGAGAACCCCATGCTGGGTTACAGGGGATGTTCGCGCTACATTAAGGAACCCGACGTCTTCAAGCTGGAAGTAGAGGCCCTGAAGAGAGTGCGAGAGAACCTCACCAATCTTTGGGTGATGATACCCTTCGTGCGCACGGTCAAGGAACTGGAAGAGACCAGGAACAGCCTGGCTTCTCTTGGTCTGTCCCAATCCACGAACTTCAAGCTGTGGATGATGGTGGAAGTACCGTCCAACATCATACTCATGAACAAGTTCATCGACGCTGGCATCAATGGCATCTCTATCGGCTCCAATGACCTGACTCAACTCACCCTCGGCGTTGACAGGGACAGCCCCAAGCTGGCAGAGGTATTCGACGAGCGGGATGAGGCTGTTCTGTGGTCTTTGGAGAGAGCTATCAGCATCACCAACCGTAGGAGGGTCACTTCGTCTATCTGCGGACAGGCGCCTTCCGTGTACCCGGAGCTTACGACCAAGCTGGTGCAGTGGGGTATCACCTCTATCTCGGTCAACCCAGACATGATTGAGCACACCAGGGAGATTATCGCCCGGGCAGAGGAAGACCTGGCGATTCGTCCGCCCGGCAGGTGAGCCTAGAATATCTCCGGCAAATGGCGAGTAGTGGATCGACCGCATCTGAAGGTACGCGCTTGGCTGGAAGAGAGAGAGGGGAACCTCTCGCCTTATGCCGCCAAGAGCCGACTGTCCAAGGGGAGGCTTCTGCCTGAGGAGCCTTCCCCGACGCGCACAGCTTTCCAGCGCGACCGGGACAGGATCATCCACTGCAAAGCCTTCCGGCGCCTGAAACACAAGACCCAGGTCTTCATTGCTCCTCCGGGAGATCATTACGTAACCAGATTGACTCACACCCTCGAGGTGTCTCAGATTGCCCGTTCCATAGCTCGCGGTCTGAATCTCAACGAGGACCTGACGGAGGCCATTGCCTTGGGGCATGACCTGGGGCATACGCCTTTTGGGCATACGGGAGAAGATGTTCTGAACGAGATATCACCCTTTGGCTTCCGGCACAACGAGCAGAGCCTGCGCGTGGTCGACCAGATAGAGAACAGCGGCAAGGGGTTGAACCTCACCTTTGAGGCGAGAGAGGGCATCGTGAAGCACTCCAAGTCGAGGGCAGGCATCTTCGGCGAGGGATGGGAGACAGTGGGAACTCTCGAAGGCCAGATATGCAAGGTAGCCGATGTCATCGCTTACATCAGCCACGATGTCGACGACGCTTTGCGCGCCGGGGTCATCACTGAGGACGACATCCCTTCTGTGGCTATCTCTGTCATGGGCAGATCACGTTCCGAGCGCATCAATACCCTGGTCTGCGACATCCTGGACTCATCGTGGGATGTCAGAGGGGAGGGCTTGACAAGCAAACAGCTAGAGCCGATTATTGGCGTAAGCCCCTCCGTGAACGAGGCCATGAATGCTCTCAGGGACTTTCTGTTCGAGAGAGTATACGATTCTGAGTTGGTCAACCGGGAGGCGGACCTAGCTAGACTTGTCGTGCGCCGACTCTACGAGCACTTCATGGGACACGAGGACCAGCTACCTGATGAACTCAGACTGTCAAACGAACCCTTGGCCAAGCGAGTGGTAGACTATGTTGCGGGAATGACTGATCAGTATGCTCTCCAGTTTGCCAAGGGGCTAGGGTTGCTCGCCTGAGAAATCAGCCCGGTCAAAACCAATCAAACCCTGAACAAATCCGAGATGAACTCGTTTGTTGGTGAGGGAAAAGGAGAAGCGGGATAGACTATAGAGGATGCGGGGGTCCGTGCCGGCATGGACACCGTTGATGAAATAAAGCAGCGGCTGGATATCGTAGAGGTCCTCGCCAGCTACGTGCCCGACCTGAAGAAGAGCGGGCGGAACTTCAAGGCCGTGTGCCCCTTCCACGCTGAGAAGACGCCCTCGTTCTTCGTCTTTCCGGAGCGCCAGAGCTGGCACTGCTTTGGGGCTTGTGGGACCGGCGGGGATATGTTCGCCTTCGTGATGCGAAAGGAAGGGGTGGACTTCAAGGAGGCATTGAATATCCTGGCGGAGAGAGCCGGCGTCCCTGTTGTTCAAAGAAAGGCCGACGAAGGCAAATCCGAGGCCGATAAGCTGAAGGAGATCAACGAGGCTGCCGCAGAGCACTACCATAACCTGCTTTTCCATTCGACTGGCGGCCAGCGCACCCGAGAGTACCTGATCCGGCGAGGTGTCTCAGAGAAAACGATGCGCCTATTCCAGATTGGCTACAGCCAGGATAGCTGGGACTCCCTGCGCCAGGAACTGATGAAGAGAGGCTACCACGAGAACGAACTGGCTGCTGCCGGGCTTCTGGTGGAGAAGGAGAAGGAAGGGACTTACGACCGCTTCCGCAACAGGCTGATGTTCCCGATTCGAGACATGGCCGGGCGGGTGGTGGGGTTTGGGGCGCGGGCCCTTGACGATTCTCTGCCCAAGTATCTGAACTCGCCCCAGACGCTGGTTTTCGACAAGAGCAGCAGCCTCTATGGCATTGACTTCGCCAGGCCAGCCATCAGGAAGGAGAATCTGGCTGTGGTGGTGGAGGGCTACATGGACGTCATTGTGGCCCACCAGCACGGCTTCACCAACGTGGTGGCCTCGCTGGGCACCGCCCTGACAGAGAAGCACGTGGGGATAGTGAAGAAGCTCACCAATCGCCTCACTCTGGCACTGGATGCCGACGCTGCTGGGGAAATGGCGACGCTCAGAGGGATCGAGGTGGCCAGCCATACTTTTGACCAGAAGGTGGTGCTACTCCCCACCTCAGCGGGCTTGATCAAGTATGAGGAGCAATTGGACGCTGAGATAAGCGTCATGGTCTTGCCGGAGGGCAAAGACCCGGATGACGTGATCAAGGAAAGCCCTCAAGAATGGGAGCGCCTGCTGACACAAGCAGCCCCCGTGGTCGATTACACCTTCGACCTAGTGATCTCCAAGCTCGACATCACTAGCGCAAGAGACAAGTCGCAGGCGGTAGATCAACTGCTGCCTCTCATCGCTGAGATCAAGGATCGTGTCCGCCAAGCCCACTACCTGCAGAAACTGGCGCGAATGGTAGCCGTAGACGAGCAGAAACTGGACTCAGAGCTTGGCCAGCTCAAGAAGAAGGTGATAGGTTTGCGTCGGGAAACCAAGTCGCCAGCATCTCCCAGGCTCATCTCTCAAATATCCACGGGTGACTCGCTGGCAGAGTACTGCCTCTACTTGCTATTCACCTATCCGGATCTGAGGAGCCACGCCTCTGATATCCGGGTAGATTTCTTTCTCAACACGGAAGACAGGGAGATTTTCCTGGCTTGGCAGAATACGACTGACGTCGATTCGCTGCGCCAGGAACTGGACATCAGCCTTCAGGGGCACCTCAATGCCCTCATATCAAAGGCCACGCCGCCGCTTCACGGAGAAGCACAGGCCCGGGCCCTACGCGAGTGCGTCAACCGATTGAGGGTGCGCTGGTTGAAGGACCTGGAAGCTAAAGGGCGGATTCTGATATCAGAGCTGGAGGCCACTGGCAATCCTGCTGATCTGCAGGAGATACAAAAGTCAGCAGTGAAGGCCGACGCTGAACTGGGAGGTCTTCCTCAATGGCAGAGAAAAAGAAAAAAGGGCATCAGGCTGGGATAGCAAAGGTCAAACGACCAGCAGCCAAGGCTCCCACAAAAGAGAGGAGGCCCAAGAAGCGCGTGTCCGAGAAACCCGAGGCAGCCAAAGCGGCGGTTGAAATGCCGCCGGAGAAGGTCAAGAGGGTGAGCAAACCAGCAGCCACCACGCAAGTGAAAGGAGCTGCGCCTGAAGCTTCACGAAAGAAGTCGAAGCAACCGAAGAAGGCTGTTGCGGTGAAGACTGCGCCGCCGGAGAAGGTGAAGAGGGTGAGCAAACCAGCAGCCACCAGGCAAGTGAAAGAAGCTGCACCTGAAGCCTCACGAAAGAAGTCGAAGCAACCGAAGAAGACTGTTGCTGTGACAACTGCTCCGCCGGAGAAGGTGAAGAAAGCGAGCAAACCAGCAGCCACCAGGCAAGTGAAAGGGGCTGCGGTTGAAGCCTCACGTAAGAAGTCGAAGCAACCGAAGAAGGCTGTTGCGGTGAAGACTGCGCCGCCGGAGAAAGCAACGAAAGCGCCACGCGCTGAGAAGAAAGCCAGAAGAACTGCGCCCGCAAAGGCTACTGAAAGAGAAACGGCGCGCGAGAAGCCGCCTAGAGAGAAGAAACCTGGAAAGCCTGCTGCCGCCAGAGAGACAGAAGTGGCAGAAAGACCCGGGAAGAAGGAGAAAAGGCCCAAGGAGTCCCCAACCTCGAAGGCCAGGGAGACTCGGGCGAAGCAAGAGATGCCAACTGAACTTGAGACACAACCTGAGAGACCTGTGGTGAAGGGCAAGAAGGCTACCACCAAAGAGACAGCCGCTGAGGCCAGGGGTAGGAAGAAGACGCAAGCGCTCGCCTATGCGGGATCCGAGCACTGGTACGCGGAGGAGGGTAAAGGGCAGGCGGAGGCAGAGCCGGCAGAAGACATATACGCCATTGTTCCGCCGGAAGCCGAGGTGACGCCGGATGTCGTCCGAGAAGCGGCCCCACCCGAAGCCAAAGCTCTCGACGAACTCGAGATAGCTGATGATCCGGTACGCATGTACTTGCGCCAGATCGGCAGGGTGCCTCTGCTAACGGCCGATGAGGAGAAGGTCCTGGCCCGAAACAAGGAGGAGAAGGACTATATAAACGCCATAAGGCAGGAGTACTTGACCAAGTGGGGGAGGCCCGCATCAGCCGTTGATGTGATTACCGTGGTGCTGGAGCGGCTGGTTCGCGTGCTTCCCTTGTTGAGGAGAGTCGAAGGGCAACTCAAGATAGCGTCGGATGAACGCCTGACCAAGAGGCTCTCCAATCCGACGCTGCGGGCTGCCGTCGACAGGGAACTGACCGAGCTGTTCATCATGCCTCTGTCAGAGGCCATGGAAGATACTCCTCCCGCCGTGGAGCTGATGGTCAAGGACCTCTCTATAGCCAGCGCCCTCGTGCCACCGGAGGTTCTCAGCATTATCGGCAAGCGACGCCCGGATGACCTTGGCCCATTGTTGCAGAACGCCGACTTCCTCGAGAAGCTCAAACCATTCGAAGAGAAGCTGCAGGACTACCTGAAGATCATCGACTTCAAGGGGCGATTGGCAGAGGAACGCCTGGTCGAAGCCAACCTGAGACTGGTGGTCAGCGTGGCCAAGAAGTACGCCGAGAGGGGAATGTCGTTTCTGGACGTCATCCAAGAGGGCAACATCGGCCTTCTGCGAGCTGTGGAAAAGTTCGACTACCGCCGGGGCTTCAAGTTCAGCACTTACGCCACGTGGTGGATACGCCAGTCGATCACCCGCGCGATCGCCGATCAGGCGCGCACCATCCGCATCCCGGTGCATATGGTAGAGACCATAACCAAACTCTACCGCACCAGTCGCCGCCTCGCTCAGGAGTTCGGCCGCGAGCCCACCATCGAGGAAATCAGCCAGGAGATGGAGCTGCCACCGGAGAAGGTCGAGGAGATCATGAAGATCTCCCAGGAACCGATATCACTGGAGACCCCGATCGGAGAGGAAGAGGACAGCCATCTGGGGGACTTCATCGAAGACCGCAAGATCATGTCGCCGGTCGATACCGCCTCCTACGAGCTGCTGAAGGACCAGATAAGCGATGTGCTCGATACGCTCACTCCACGCGAGCAGAGAGTGCTCCGGCTGAGGTTCGGACTGGAAGATGGCCGCAGCCGCACTCTGGAAGAGGTGGGCAAGGAGTTCAGCGTCACCCGAGAACGCATCAGGCAGATAGAAGCCAAGGCGCTGCGCAAGTTGCGCCATCCGACGCGGAGCCGGAAACTGAAGGATTATCTGGAATAGACAGGTTCCACGTGTCATTCCCGCGCAGGCGGGAATCCAGGGTCGATTCGTCCACTTGTAGTGCTCGAGATACTGAACCTGCGCGTAGCAGCTTTCACTACCATACAGGTCAGCTCAAGGACCTGACCGCTCACCAACGCAGTGAGCAATCACAGGGGATTGCCCCCACAAGCCTACACGGTCACGGTGCAGTCCGCCTCAGGCGGATGCCGGGGGTTTGGGGATGTCCCCAGAATTCTCAAAATCCCCCTGGAGTCCCCCTTTAACAAAGTGGGGATTTGGGGGTTGGGCCGGGGGATTGAAAAGAGGCTTGAGACAGCGCTGGTGAGTTTCGCTTCTGCTCTACCCGCCCTGCGACATGGATTCCCGCTCCCCGTCTTCACGAGGACAAGCTGCGCGGGAATGACAAGGCGAGTGGTGCTCCTATTTCATTCCTGACAGCAGCCGTTTGGCCTTGCCTGAGTCCAACTGCTTCATCAGCTTCTGAACCTGGCGGAACTGATTGAGGAGCTGGTTCACATCCTGGGAGGTGGTCCCGCTGCCCTTGGCTATCCGTCTCCGGCGACTGCCATCGATCATGTCCGGATGCTGGCGCTCTTCCCTGGTCATGGAGCGGACGATCGCCTCCACCTTCTTTAGTTGCTGCTCGTCCATCCCTTCAGGCAGTTTCTTCGCCATGGAAGAGAGGCCCGGGATCATCTCCATGAGGTGCCCTATCGACCCCATCTTCTTGACCTGCTGAAGCTGCTCCAGGAAATCCTCAAAGGTGAAGGTGGCAGTGCGGATCTTCTTCTCCATGTCCTTGGCCCACTTTTCGTCGACCACCTTCTCCGCTTTCTCGATAAGCGTGAGCATGTCGCCCATGCCCAGAATGCGGGAGGCCATGCGGTCCGGATAGTAGGCCTCCAGAGCATCCACCTTCTCACCAGCACCAACGAACTTGATGGGTACGCCGGTGACTGACTTGATCGAAAGCGCAGCGCCGCCCCTGGCATCTCCGTCCATCTTGGTGAGTATCAAGCCGGTCAGGCCCACCTTGGAGTTGAACTGCTCGGCCACTCGCACCGCCTCCTGCCCGGTCATGGCATCGACCACCAGCAGGATCTCAGTAGGCTGAAGAACCTTCTTCACATCCTCGAGTTCCTTCATCAGCGCCTCATCGATGTGGAGGCGGCCCTGAGTATCCACGATAACCCAGGTGGACGCCGTTTCCCTGGCTCGTTGGAGAGCATGAGCGCAGATGTCGGTTGGTTTCGCCTTTTGGTCTTCAGCATAGACGGGAAGATCAAGCTGCTTCCCGAGGATTACCAGTTGGTCAATGGCCGCCGGCCGCCGGGTGTCGGCAGCTACGAGCAGCGGGCTTTGGCCCGAACGCTTCATGTGCAGACCCAGTTTGGCCGCCGTAGTGGTCTTGCCGCTGCCCTGCAAGCCTACCAGCATGAGCACCGAGGGTGGCCGGCCCGCCGGTATCAGCGTGCTCTGACCGCCACCCATGACAGCCGTTAGCTCTTCATGGACGATCTTCACCACATGCTGTGTAGGGGTAAGGCTCTGAAGGACCTCTTGGGTCAGCACACGCTCCCGCACTTTGGAGGTGAACTCCTTCACCACCTTCAGGTTAACGTCCGCCTCCAGAAGCGCTAGCCTTACCTGGCGCAGCGCCTCATCAACATCCTTTTCGGTGAGCCCGCCTTTCCCGCTCAGCTTCTTGAAGATGCTGCCGATCTTCTCCGAGAGTAGGTCAAACATCCTTCTTCGCTCCACTTGTGCTTGAATGGCCAAGCACAATCCTGAGAACCATTTTAGTCGCTGCAGGATCAAAAGGAAAGGTCATTCGACTGGTGTCCATAGTCCACAAGGAGTGCCACTACGTCCGTAGTGCTTTGACAAGTCAATCGCGGCCAGCCTATCATCTTTGGTAGAGATAGAGGCCAGCCTGCGCCTGCATTCAGGACGCCCCCGTCTCGCACGAAAGACAGAGTCCAATAGAAGCTGCCGTGCCGAAGAACACCACCCCGTCCAACAGCCACCCACTCGAGTACATGTTTCATCCTCGATCCATCGCTGTCGTCGGCATCTCCGCCGATCTGCCCAAGATCTGGATCAGACGACTGTACTTGGACTCCCTTGTCCAGAGCGGATTCCCAGGCCAGATCTACCTCGTCAACCCAAAAGGCGGCGAGATGGCGGGCTTCCCCATCTATCACACCCTGACTGAGACGCCAGGACCGGTGGATCACGTCGTCGTCTGCATCCCGGCCAAGTACACACCTGCGCTCCTGGAGGAGTGCCGGGCCAAGGGAGTCAAGGTCGTTCATGTATTCTCCTCCGGCTACGCCGAGACCGGCGAACCCGATCGCATCGACCTGCAGAACAAGCTCGTCGAAATAGGCCGCCAGGGCAACATGCGGATCATGGGCCCCAATTGCCTCGGCATCTACTGTCCCAAAGGCAAGATCGGGCTCAGCCCGGACTTCCCCATGGACGCCGGGTCCATAGGCTACCTGTGCCAGAGCGGCGGCAATGTCGACTTCATGGTAAGGCACGCAGCCTCCCGCGGCTTGCGTTTCAGCAAAGTGGTCAGCTATGGCAACGCCAGCGACCTCAACGAGTGCGACCTCCTGGACTACTTCGCGTGGGACGCCGAGACCAAGGTCATCGCCGCCTACATAGAGGGGATCAGCGACGGCCGCCGGTTTGCCGATGCCCTCAAGAAGGCTGCCGCTGCCAAGCCGGTGGTGGTCTTCAAGGGCGGTTACACCGCGGGCGGGCTGAGGGCAGCCGCCTCACACACCGGCTCTCTGGCCGGAGCCGATGCTGTCTGGGGTGGGCTTCTCAAGCAGGCGGGAGCGATAAGAGTGTACAGCATCGAGGAAATGGTGGATATGCTGGTGGCCTTGCTGCGCATGACGCCTCCCAAGGGCGTCGACACCTGCGTTCTGGGGAATGGCGGAGGGGCCAGCGTCATGGCCACCGATGAGCTGGAGCTGATGGGACTGCGGATGGCGCCGATGCCTCCAGGCGCAAGGGACACGATAAAGGAGTTCATCGACTTGGCCAACAGTATGCTCCGAAATCCAATCGATGTCAGCCCGCTGGTCAGTGTGGAAGGCTTCCACATGCTAAGGAACATGGGCCAGCGCAAGCCAGTTGAGGTGCTCAGAGAGAGAGCCGCCACGGAGCTCGGCGGCAATTGGGGCCGCCTGAACGAAGTGCTGAAGAACTGGCCAGCCCTTGATTTGGTGGTCTTCCAGCATGGCTTTGATATAAGCCCGATGCCGATTGATGACTTCATAGTGGCCGGTGAAGTGGGCCCCCTGGTCCTCGCCGCCAGAGAGTGCCAAATGCCCAAGGCCATCGTTCTTCACTCCATGGGTAACGACCAGGCCTGGAGATCCTCCGAGGGCATGCGGGGGCTCTGCGCCGAATTTGGCCTGCCGCTGTTCCTGTCCATGAGAGGGGCAGCGAACGCCATCCGAAAGCTGATCGAGTTCAACCGGGCTTATCCCGAGCGGCTGGTCGGCGTCCGCGATCAGTTGCCTGGAGCCTGATCGCGGAGAGTGGTCAGCCAATATCCTGTACCACCAGTTCTATCCGCTGCATTCTGCAGATTGGCATCGTCAACCCCCTTCATCCCCCATTCCTCCTGAGACGGATCTTCGATCCTCCTGAGGCGGATCTTCGATCTTGGGGGACGAGAAGAAGAGAGTATCTGAGGGACACCCTCAGACTCCCGGCAGCATTCTGCTGCACCGTGATGGCGCACCCCAGAAGGTCAGAGCCCCAGCTCAGTGGCAATCCCCTTCATGGCATCCAAGCCCAACGCAAGGAACTCGTCCAGGCTGAGGTCGATCTGTTCACAGGAGGCAATCCCCTCTCTGCTGGCGCCGGCAGCAAAGCGTTTCTCCTTGAAACGCTTCTTCAGGGACTCTGTGCTGAGGCCAGCCAGACTCTTCTCCTGGCGAATGAGAGCGCCGGCCGTTATCAGGCCTGTAAGTGGGTCGGTGCAGAAGAGGGCTTTGTCGAGCAGCGTCTCGCATGGCACGCCGTGGGCTTCGTTGTGGCAGAGAACCGCGTGGCACATGAGTTCGGATGCTCCCATCTCCCTGGCCAGATCAGCACCCGGCTTGCTGTGCTTCTGCGGTTCTTTCTGCGTGAGCTCAACGTCGATGTCGTGGATGAGGCCGGTGATTCCCCATTCATCTTCGTCCTGATGAAAACGGCGGGCAAGGGCCCTCATAATGGCCTCGGTAGCCAGCATGTGCTTGATGAGGTTCTCGTTCTGGACTCTGGCTCTGATTGCCGCCAGTGCTTCCGTCCGATCCACCGGCTATCTCTCCGCCGCCCCCCGCAGCGCCCGCTCCAGCGCCCCGTACCATGTGGCGCGCAGGTCTTCCAGTCGGGCGTTAACCAGCCCCTCAATACTCAGCCGGGTGCCACCCACCTCACCCAACTTCGTCAGTCGCACGCCCCGGCTCGCAGCCTCCTTCTTAAACTTGGCCGCCTTGGCCGGCGCGACGGAGACCACAAACCGCGATGGTCCTTCGCCGAAAAGGGCTGCATCCAGTCGGCCGCGGATCTTCCACCCACCTTTGAACCCGATACCGCCCAGAATGCAGCACTCCGCCACCGCCACCGCCAAGCCGCCGTCGGAGCAATCATGGGCCGACTTGATCACACCCCGTCGAATAAGGGACAGGCAGCATTGTTGCACCCTCTTCTCCAGGTCGAGGTCTATGAAAGGCCTTCCGGCAACCACTACGTGCACCAATTCAAGGTACTCGCTGCCGCCCAGGCCATCTCTGCTATCACCACCCAGCAAGAAGATCAGGTCGCCCTCGTCCTTGAAGCCGCTGGTGCAATGCTTGTCGACATCCTCGATCAACCCCACCATGCCCACGACCGGTGTGGGGTAGACCGCTCTCCCCTTCGTCTCGTTATAGAGGCTGACGTTGCCGCTGATGACCGGGGCGTTGAGCCGCCGGCAGGCGGTCGCCATGCCGCGAATGCATTCCTTCAGTTGATAGTAGACATCAGGCTTCTCCGGATTGCCGAAGTTGAGGCAGTTGGTGACAGCCAGTGGCTCCGCGCCGGTGCAAACCAGGTTGCGGGCGGCCTCCGCCGCCGCCATGGCTCCTCCCTGGTATGGGTCGAGATAGCACAGGCGGCCATTGCCATCTGCCGTGAGCGCAATGGCTTTCCGGGTGTCCTTGATGCGCAACACCGCTCCGTCGCCACCCGGAGGGATCACGGTGTTGGTCTGCACCTGATGGTCATATTGCCGATATACGGAACGCTTGCTGGCGATATTGGGACTAGCCAGCAGCCTGAGCAGAGTCTTCTGGCATTCCTTCGCAGACAGGTCGGGAACTGCATCCAGGTCAAATGCCTGCAGCTTCTTCAGCCAGGCAGGTTTCTTGCAGGGAACTCGATACAGGGGCGGATCGGTCAGTATCTCCACCGGCGCTGCCGCTACCACTTTTTTCCCATTCTTGATACGGGCAGTGCCGTCATCAGTCACCCGTCCGATGTTGTCCGAGTGCAGGCCCCATCGATCGAAGAGCGCTTTGACCTTGTCCTGGTAGCCCTTCTTGACTACCACCAGCATCCGCTCCTGCGACTCAGAGAGCATGACCTCATACGGATTCATTCCCTGCTCGCGGCGGGGCACCAGCGCCGTGTCGATCACGAGACCGCTGCCCCCCTTCGAAGCAGCCTCCACAGCCGAACTCGTCAATCCCGCGGCACCCAGGTCCTGCACACCCACAATCCAGTCGGTCTCCGCCAACTCCAGGCAGGCTTCGATGAGCAGCTTTTCCATGAAAGGGTTGCCCACCTGCACCGCGGAGCGCATCTCCCGCTGATCCTCAAATGCCCGTGAGGCCAGGCCGGAAGCGCCATAAAGGCCGTCCCGGCCGGTATCGGCGCCCACCAGCATCAGCACATTGCCGGAGCCTTTGGCCACGGCCTTCACCATCCGGTCGTTCCGCACAATGCCTACGCACATGGCGTTTACCAGCGGATTGCCGGAATACGAGGCCGAAAAGTAGATTTCGCCGCCGACATTAGGGATGCCCAGACAGTTGCCGTACGAGGCGATCCCACCGACGACACCGTTGAAGAGGTAACGATTGCGGGCGTCTTTCAGAGGCCCGAATCTCAGGGAGTTAAGCAGAGCGATGGGACGCGCCCCCATGGTGAAGATGTCTCGGACAATCCCCCCTACCCCCGTGGCCGCCCCCTGGAACGGCTCGATGGCTGAGGGGTGGTTGTGGGACTCCATCTTCATCACCACCGAAAGGCCGCCGCCGATGTCCACGGCACCGGCGTTTTCTTCGCCGGCTTTGACCAGAACCCTCCTGCCCTTCGTGGGGAACATCCTTAGCAGCAGCTTGGAGTGCTTGTAGCCGCAGTGCTCGCTCCACAGGGCGCCGAACATCCCCAGCTCGACTTCGGTGGGCTCGCGGCCCAACCTCTTCACTATGAGCTTGTACTCGGCCTTACTGAGGGCCGTTTCGTCGAGGGTTTCTTTGGAGACGGGCATGAGTTTGCCCCCTGTCTATACCTTGTTCTTCTGAAGGCGGGAGGCTCTGGGGATGGACCTGCCTACGACCAAACAGCCCGCCGGCAATCCGTCCGCCCTGTTTCTCAACAGCTTCGGTCGCCCCTTCTTCAGTTCGCCGATCCGATGGAGCCGCCTTTCCCTCAGGCGGTCTGAACCGCCTTCGGAATCGCCTGCGTATGGAGGCGCTTCAGTTCCGTGACGGACGCGTTAACATAGTCATTGATGACAAGCGCGGCTCCCTTCACCTCTCCGATAACAGTGCACGAAGCACCGTGTTTCTTGCATATGCCCTTGACCTTCTCCTGGTTCTTGCGTGCGGTACTAATGACAATCCTTGACTGTGATTCACCGAAGAGAAGGGCATCGGTTCGCATCTTGTCCTTGAGAGTGATCACGGCGCCTCGTCCACCCAAGATACAGCATTCCGCCAAGGCAATGGCTAAGCCTCCGTCAGAGCAGTCATGTGCGCTGGATGCCAAACGCTGTCCTGTTATTTCCAATACAGCATCCTGCACGCTCTTTTCTCTCTTCAAATCCAGCGTCGGGGGCACGCCTTTCTTGAGATCATGTATGATGCTGAGATACTGAGACCCGCCGATTTCCTCCTTGTTTTCGCCGATAAGCAGGATTACATCACCCTCTTTCTTGAAATCGCTACTGGTGACATTCTTGACATTGTCGATGACCCCCACCATACCGATGACGGGTGTGGGATACACAGCTCCTTTCGGACTCTCATTATTAAAGCTCACGTTACCGCTAATGACAGGAAGACCAAAGTACTTGCAGGCCTTGGTGATGCCCTCTACCACCTTTTCGAATTGCCAGTAGATCTCTGGATTGAAGGGATTGCCGAAATTCAAACCATCTGTTACTGCCAGTGGCCGCGCTCCGCAGCAGACAAGATTGCGTGCTGCTTCAGCGATGGCGATTTGTGCTCCCATAAAGGGATCGAGGTAACAGTAGAGTCCATTGCAGTCGGTTGTTGCCGCAATGGCTTTGTTTATCTCCTTACAATAGTAGACACCGGCATCGTTGCCGCCTTTTACGCACAGGGGCGAGGTGAGTTTTGGATCAACCTTCTTAGCGATCCATTCTTTGGAGGCGAGAGTTGGCGAGGAGAGCAGGGTCGAAAGTGTCTTGTTGTAGTTCTCCGGTTCCTTGATTTTGGACAGGATCAGGGCTCTGGTTTCTTTCAGATACCTGGGCTCTCTTGACTCTCTGTCGTATTTGGGTCCGTTTGCCAGGGCTCCTGCTGGGACCTCCGCTACAACCTTACCGTCCTCTTTTACCCTTAGTACGCCGTCTTTTGTCACTTTCCCGATTACGCTGAACTCAACATTCCACTTCTTGAATACAGCTTTCACCGCATTGAGTTTCTTGGGTGACACGATGAGCAGCATTCTTTCCTGGGATTCGGAAAGCATGATCTCATATGGATTCATCCCTTTTTCTTTACGCGGAACAAGCGCAATATCTATCTCGATGCCGGTGCCCGCTTTGTAGGCGGTCTCTGAGGTTGAACATACAATGCCCGCTGCTCCCATGTCCTGCATACCAACCACCAATTTCTTTTCAGCGATTTCAAGGCATGCCTCACGTATCTTCTTGCCGATCTTGGGATCGCCAATGGCTACGGCGCTCTTCCTCTCTTTTGCGCTTTCATCCAGCCCCGACGATGCAAAGCTGGCCCCTTCGACGCCGTCTCGCCCCGTGGCCCCGCCAGCGATGACCACCAGATTGCCCACGCCCTCCGCGCGCGCCCTGACGATGTTTTCCTTTTTCAGCAGACCGACCACCATGGCATTGACCAGAGGATTCCCCTGATACGAAGAATCAAAATACACTTCGCCCGCAATAGCCGGCAGATCAACCGCATTGGCATAATCGGTGAAACCGCGGGCTATTTCCTTGAAGAGGAACTTGGTCCTCTTGTCACTCAACATTCCGAATCGCAAGGAACTCAGAAGGAATAAAGGGCGGGCACCAACGGTGAAGATATCTCGTATGCATCCGCCGCCGCCGGTGGCACTGGCTTCGTAAGGTTCAACCGCAGAGGGGTGATTGTGAGACTCCACCTTGAATACCACGGCATAATCATCGTCGATTGACACTCCGCCTGAGTTTTCGCCGGTGGTGAGAAACACGCCCTCGCCCTTGGTGGGAAGCTTCTTCAATACTCTAATCGAGTTCTTGTATGAACAGTGCTCGGACCACATGGCAGAGAACATACCCAATTCTGTGTAGTTGGGATTCCTGCCCAGGATCCTCTGTATTTCCTTATACTCAGAAGCACTAAGTCCCAGTTCCTCTGCCAGCTTGGCGCCCGTTCGTTCTTTTCCCATGTCTTCCTCCTCTTGCCTTGCCTGAAGGCAACGGCTACCAGCGCAGCGGCGCCTGCCATGCCTCTTTCAGATCGCTGATCCGTTCATTTGTTGTCCTGTTCATACCCAGCCCGCATACCTCCAACATCTCGTCGAGGGTTTCTTTGGAGACGGGCATGCGTTTGCCCCTTCCCTATGCCTTGTTCTTCTGAAGGCGGGAGACTCCAGGGATGATCTTGATCCAATCCCCGTGTTCCCACATGACCAGCAGTTGACCGGCTACGAAGATGGAGCTATAGGTGCCAGCCACAACCCCCACGAACAGCGCCATGAGGAAGCTGCGGATGGGCCCACCAACGATCAGATAGACGGCCAGTATCGCGAGAACAGTGGTTATGGAGGTATTGAGCGAGCGCACCAGCGTCTCAGAAATACTGAAGTTTACCAGGCCATCATAGTCGGCGCCTATGCCCCTGGCCTTGTTCTCCCGGATACGGTCCAGGACAACAATGCTGTCGTTAACACTGTAGCCGATAATGGCCAGCAGAGCCGTGATGAAAAGTGGATCGACTTCCCAGCCGAGAAGCCTGCTCAGGATCGAGAAGATGCCGAGCGTCACCGCGATGTTGAACAAAAGTGCCACCACAGCGGCCGTACCGTAGCGGAAAGAGTGGGGCACCTTGCGGAAAGCCCAGGTGATGTACACTAACATAAGGGCCGTAGCCACGCTTACGGCAATGGCAGCATCGCGGGTTGTTCTAGAGGCTATGGCTGGAGATATAAAGCCCGTCTCGCCTTCAACTACCGTCCCGATCTCGCCCAACCCGGCCTTCAAGGCGTCCCGCTCGTCTTCACTGATGTCTCCCATGCGGATGAGGTAGTTGCCACCGGTCTCCTGTATCCCGCCTGCAACTCCACCGTATCCCAGCTGCCCAAGCTTGTCATTTACTGTGTCAATGGTGGTTCCTTCGTTGGGCTCCAGCATCACCTGAAAGCCACCTCTGAAGTCCCAGCTCAGCCTCAGTCCGCCAGGGGTGAATGCCAATACAAGACCGACAATGATGAGTATCAACGCCGTCAGCAGGAACCATCGCCTCTTGGCAGCGAAGTCAAACATCTTTCGCCTCTGCCTTCGCTTCCACCCCAAACAGGCCCAGTCTCTTGGCAAATCCACCACCAGCCAACAGCATCATAAGAGTCTTGGTGACCACGATGGCGCTGAACATGCTCAGCGCGACACCAATGAACAGTGTCACCGAGAACCCCATCACCACGGTGGCAGTGGGGATACTGCTGCCGAACCAGTAGAGGATGCCGCAGGCGATGAAAGTAGTAATATTGCTGTCCCGGATGGCCGGCCAAGCTCGGCTGAATCCCACATCCACCGCGGCTTTCAGCGTGCGCCCCGCGCTCAGCTCTTCCTTCATGCGCTCAAAAATAAGGACATTGGCATCCACCGCCATGCCCAGGGATACAATGAAACCGGCGATGCCAGCCAGGGTCAGGGTCACCGGTATCGCCTTGTAGATGGCCAGTACCACTATCGCGTAGATGAGCAGCGCCACGGCCGATACAACTCCAGGCAGGCGGTAATACAGGATCATGAACAGTCCCACTACCAGCAGGCCTATCAAGATAGCGATGAAGGCCCGGTGAGTGAAATCGGCCCCCAGCGTGGCCGAAACCGACTTTGGCCCATACGTGATCTCCAGCGGCATGGGCAGCGCTCCGGAAGTGAGCTGGACCGCCAGCAGGTGCGCTGACTTGGAGTCAAAACTGCCCGTGATTTCCGCGCTGTCGTAGCTCTTCTGATTGATCGTGGGATAGGAGATCAGCTCACTGTCGAGAACAATTCCCAGGTCATTCTGCGGACTTGTCTTGCCATACAGCCGCCCAGCAATGTCATTGAATATCTTCCAGCCTTCACTGTTCCAGTCGATGCCGACACCCCAAGTGATCACGCCCGTGGTTTGATTTGTTGATGCTTGGCTCTTGGCGCTTGTCAGATAGGCTCCAGTGAGGGGGACTTCTTGACCATCACTGTCTTTCCCCAGCGCCGGCATCCAGGACTGGGCAGCACTTCCTGCAAGTGTGGCCGTGTCGAGGAGATTGCCGTCCAAGTCCGTATATGACACACTGCCGTTATCTGAGACGGTGAGGATGGCCACCGGCTCCTGGCTGGTTGATAAGTAGAAATTGCGCGTGCCTGATATCGAGTTGTTGAAGAAGGTGGTGCGATTCTCACTGAGATAGTCACCGAGCGTAGCCACACTGGAGCCCTTCAGTTCCACTTCCCGGAATTCTAGATAGGCTGTCTTCTCGATGAGGCTCAAGGCCTCTGTGACATCCACGCCGGGCAACTGTATGTCAATGCTCGCTGACCCCAGTTTCCGGATCACCGGCTCGACGACGCCGAATGAGTCCACGCGCTTCTTTATGGCAACAGTAGCAGCCTCCATGGCGCGGCTCTTGTCGTCCGCTGTTATGTTGTCGTCGAAGACACCGCGGTAGACGACGTGCGTTCCGCCTTGAAGATCAAGGCCCAGGCGCAGTCCGAGATTCCCTTCTTGCCTGTGAAGAACGCTGCTGCCGCTGGGAGTCATCACCCAGATGGACACACCCAGGATGGCTAGTATGAGGAGCAGTGCCCAGCCTTTGCTGCCGAATCTCGGCCTTTTGCTTGTCGGTCGGCGCTGCATCATGAGGCTGTTCGAGTATTCCTTTTCGGAGTTTTCATCCTAATAGATCAGCGTGAATTGTGTCTATGATATCACTTTTGAGCGGGGTTGTCTCTTGGCCCCAGGTGCCTTCGAGCAAAAGCCAGTGCCTCCTCTTTCGTGGAGATCTCGCCGGCCCCCTGAGCTTCGCGCACTGCTTCCAGAGTCTCTCCAACCTTCGGGCCGGGCTTGAGTCCGAACTCTCGCATCAGGTCATGTCCATCAATCAGCTTGGGCGGAGCAGCCACCGTCTCGTTTTCTTCCCGCTGCGCCAATACGTACTCCATCAGGCGGCAGTGTCGCTCCCATTCGGCCGCATCGAGGTTCGGCCCTTGCGTGGCCAGGAAGTCAGCCAGGGTCAGGAATATGATGTCTATGCTCACATCCGCCGTATCACGGAAATAGCGGTAAATGGCGCGGCGGGTGGGCAAACTCTGATCGCCGCCCATCTGCCACAACCGGAGATGCGACTCTATCATCTTCTGCACCATCTTGATTTCCCGGTTGCTGAACCTGAGGCGCTGCAGGATGCCCCCCGCCACCTCCGCCCCCTGCGTGGGGTGCCCGAAGAAATGGGCCCGGCCGTCAGGCATCAGCGTCTTGGTCTGCGGCTTGGCGATGTCGTGAAGCAGAACCGCCATTTTTACCAACCCGGCCCTGGCGAAACCGAGGCTGATATCTTCCTCGAAGTCCGCAACGTGCGGCACGAGGTGTGGCGCGAGAAACAGCAGATCCGGCCCTGTCGTCTTGTCGAGCAGTCGTTCCAGCGTGGCTACCGACTGCACCGAGTGGTTGAACACGTCCCAGTGGTGCTCGCGCGGCTGATCTACTCCCTTGGTGAAGGTCAATTCCGGGATGATTACCGTGAGCAGCCCGAGACGGTCAAGGTAGAGAATGAAATGAGCCGCATTCCCAACAGAAAGGATGTGGCAGAGCTCCTCCCTGACCCTCTCCCCAGCCACCCGATTGATGAGATGGCTCTGGCTGGTCATCATGGCTTCCGTACCCGCATCAATAGTGAAGCCGTACTCCGCCGCCAGCCTGACACCCCGGACGAGACGGGCTGGGTCATCTTCGAAGATAGAGGCACCAACTGCCTTGATCAAGCCGCTTTCGAGGTCCTTCTGCCCCAGGAAAGGGTCTATCAGTCGAGGCGGAGAACGTTTTCCGATGTCGCCCAGGTCTATCGCCATGGCATCGATGGTGAAGTCCCGGCGGGAGAGATCGGCCTCGATGGTGCCGCGAATGGTGGAGAAGTCCACATGCCATTGAGCCTCCTTGGCGGCCTCGCTCTCAACCAGAACCACCCGTGCTATCCCTTGAGCCTCATCCAGCAGTACGTAGTGGCCATCCAGCGCGGCGGCCACTACCCGAGCCACGTCAGTTGCACTGGCTCCCACGGCAATGTCAATGTCCCGGGTCTTTCTTCCCAAGAGGGTGTCGCGGATGTAGCCGCCAACGAGGTAGGCATCGACATCACCGCCGGGGAGCAGGCCTCTGATCCTCTCTAGCAGAGAGGCCTCTTTCTTGCCTATGGAGAGCGCCACTACAGGCCCTGGTCTTCCTGGGGCTCGATAGAGTAGAGGTCTTCCTCACTCTCTATGTTGTCGATGTAGAGCACCCCGTTGAGATGGTCTATCTCGTGCTCCAGTACCTGGCTCAGGAGCTCAGTTCCCTTAACTCGACACACCTTCCACTCACGGTCGCGCGCCTTAACCGTCACCGCCTCCGACCGCTTCACCTTCCCCCGGTAGCCGGGAACGCTGAGGCACCCCTCATCCACGTCCCGTTCGCCGGACTTCTTCACGACCTCCGGATTGATCAAAACCATGGGCTCTTCGCCGGGCAGGCCGATAACAATCAGCCTCAGCGACACCCCCACCTGCGGGGCCGCCAAGCCCACGCCCGAGACGGCGGGCGTGGTCTCCAGCATGTTGTCGATCAGTTTCTGGATCTTGGCATCCAGGGCGCTAATCCGCTTGGCTTTTCGCCGCAGCACGGGGTCGGGCACGCAGCGGATCTTTAGAACGGCCATGCAAAAGCCTCCAGGGGAATCTCACTCTACGAGGAGATTATAGGCTCGCGTGGTGACCCCCGCAAGGCAGATCAGTCTCCGAGAACGGGGCGACATCACCGGACCATGAACACGTTCGCAACGCTACCACTTCTTGATGGGCTTGCCCTGACTGTCCTTGAAGTTGCCCGTCACCGCAATAATGAAGTCGACAAGCGCCCAGATACCCACAGCGAAGAACAGGACATAGGCCAGACCATAGAACGCCCAGAACAGCGGTGGTGGAGACTCTGCCTCATAATCACTCGTGACTGCAACAAGCACCATGCCAATACCGCAAATTATCGGTCCAACTCCCAGAAGGAGCATGACCACCGCCGACTTGATCTTGCCCATGTAGAAACGATGCGCCCCAAACAGTCCCACGACTAACCAGGGGCAGGACAACAACGTGGTTGCCAGCCGCGACTTGGGAGACACGTCCGCAGCAGGCTGGTCAACGGCGGGAGCCACCTGCGCACCACACCGAGAGCAGAACGCCGAGCCTTCATTCAACTGTGTGCCACACTTGCTGCAAAACATCCTTGACTCTCCTTGCTTCACTTCAATCGCATCGGCCTGACAGACACTGCGCCCGTGCCCAGCGTCCAACGCGACTTCACCGCACGGCCATTCGCAGAAGATGATATCGGCACGGAGTTCCGCATGTCAATCGCGACGGAGGCGGAAGGCCTGACTAAGTGACACAAATTCACAGCAGCGTCATCGGGTCGACGTTCACCACCCACCCCTGCGGCAGAGGCAGGTCAGCCAGAAGCCGGGCTGGGTCAGAACCGCGAAGTACGATCTGCCACCGATATCGCCCTCGTATCCGCGCGAAGAACATCGGGGCCGGGCCAATCATCTCTGCGTCCGCTCCTTCTCTGCTTTTCTTCTCAACCAGTCGCCGGAACACCTTCTCCGCTCCACTCTGGCAGGCTTCAGCATTGGCATGCGAGTGTACCAGAGAAACCAATCGGCCAAATGGCGGATGGCCATGCTGTCTGCGCAGGTCGATCTCCTGCCGATAGAAACAGGCGTAGTCGTGATTGGCACCAGCGGCTATGGCGTAATTGTCAGGGGTGTACGTCTGGGCGACGACCCGGCCGGGAAGCGCGCCCCGTCCGGCTCTCCCCGCCACCTGACTGAGCAGCTGGAAAGTGCGCTCACTCGCCCGGATGTCGGGAAGGTGAAGAATCGTATCAGCCGAGATGATCCCCACCAAGGTCACCAGCGGCAGGTCCAGCCCTTTGGCAATCATCTGCGTCCCGATCAAGATATCCGCCTCATGCGCCAGAAAGGCGCTGAGTATCTTCTCGTGGGAGTTCTTCCCCCGAGTGACATCCCGGTCCCAGCGCAACGTTCTAGCCATGGGAAAGGCTCGCCTCACCTCATCCTCCACCCTCTCGGTGCCCAGACCTAGATACCTGATCCGGCGGCTCCAGCACACTGGACAGACTTCAGGGATGGCCTTCCTGTAGCCACACTGGTGGCACGCCAGAGTCTCCTCCTTTGCATGATAGGTGAGTGCCAGGTCACAGCGATGGCACCTCATAACAAACCCGCAGTTCCGGCATTGCACAAACGTGGATGTGCCCCGTCGATTGAGAAAGAGGATCGTCTGTTCGCCGGCGGCCTGAGTCTCGCCGATGGCTCGATTCAAAGATCGGCTGAAGATGCTCCGGTTGCCCGCCTTGAGTTCCTCACGCATATCCACCAGCTCCACCTCGGGCAGCGGCGACTCGCCCCTGACGGTGATGCGCTGAGGCAGTTCAAGCAGCCGATACATGCCGGTCCCGGCGCGATGGTAGCTCTCCATATCCGGAGTAGCGCTGCCCAGAACGATTACGGCTCCGCTGAGCTCCGCCAGCTTCAGGGCCACCTGCCGGGCATGATATCGGGGCGACTGCTCCTCCTGCTTGTAGGTCCATTCGTGTTCCTCGTCGATGATGATCAGGCCGAGGTCGGGCTGCGGCGCGAACAGAGCGCTGCGAGGGCCAATGACCACATCGAAGGCACCTTCTCTGATCCTCTGCCACTCATCGAACTGCTCTCCCAGGGACATCCGGCTGTGCAGGACGGCCACCCGGCCGGGGAAGCGCGAGGCGAATCTCCCAATGGTCTGCGGGGTGAGCGATATTTCCGGCACCATGACGATACCGCGCCTACCCAGAGCCACCGCTTCCGCCAGGGCCTGCATGTAGACCTCGGTCTTGCCGCTGCCGGTGACTCCATGAAGCAAGAAGGCGGTCCGGCCGCCGTTCTCCGGTGGCCTCAAGGCGGCCCGAATCTGTGCGAGGGCCGCCTCCTGCGCTGCCGTGAGAATGGGGGGGGTACAGGGCGCAAAAGTGCGATCGAGAAGCGGGTCGCGACACACCTGGACATCGCTGGTCGAGATCAAACCCTTGTCCCGGAGCGCCTTGATTGCGGCTAGTGTAGCGCCCGTTTCCCGGGCAGGAACAGGCTTGGCTCGGTCTGCCAGAAGCCACAGAAGGGCGGCCTGCTTCGGCGCTCTGGACGCCAAGCGTTCCGCCCCCATCTTCGCCACCTCCGCCTCGACCGCCAGGCGCACGTGGGTCACCAGTTTGGCCCTGACTCTCACCTTCTCCAGTTCCTGGCTCTTCATCACCAGGCCCTGGCCGAGGAGTTCGTCCAGCATCCGCCTGGCTTTCTTCCGGCCCAGGACCTTCTCCACCACTCCCTGGGCCACCGTGCCTTCCCGTTCGAGGAGGTCCAGCAATTGTTTCTTTTCAGGCGTGAGGTCTGATGGGGACGATGAAGAGAACCTCGAAGACAACTGGTAGAAGGTGATGAGCTTTCTCTCAAATCCGGGCGGCAGCATCAGGGCGACAGCATCGAAAAGAGGAGCCAGATAGTACTCGCTTATCCAGCGAGCCAGTTCAATCTGAATGGGTATGAGAAGAGGGTGATCGCCAATAACGCCGACGATATCCCTGGTCTCTTCAACGTCGGGATGTTCGGACAGTCGGCAGACAACGCCTTGAAGAACCTTGGGGCCAAACGGCACCCAAACGGCCTGCCCGACGCTGAGGCTGATGGAAGGCGGAATGCTGTAGCTGAAGGTGCGACGCTGGGCTACCGGCGAGTTGACGGCGACTTCCGCATAGCCCATGTCTCGCTTTCCATCCGGGGCAGGCTACTCCTTCGGCTCTGTGGTCTCTTCGGCCTGTTCCGCGGCTTCCGGTTCTTCTTCCACCAGCAGCTCCGGCGCCATAGCCCTGACCTTTGTCTTCAGCTTGGCCCGGCTGGCCCGGCTGCTGAGGCCGCGGAGATAGAACAGCCTCGCCCGCCGAACGTCTCCCTGTGACACTATCTCCACCTTCTCCACGAAGGGAGAGTTCATGAAGAACGTGCGCTCCACACCGATGCCGTATGCCACGTGCCTAACGGTGAAGTTGGCCTCGTTGGCGCCTTTGCGAACCCTAATGACGACGCCGGCAAAGACCTGAGTGCGCTCCTTGTCCCCCTCTTTGGTCTTGACACTCACCTTGACTCTATCCCCGGGATTGATCTCGGGGAGCTTAGCCTTGGCCTTGGTTTCCAGCATCCAGCTGATATCCTTGCTCAATTGAACCCCTTTCTTGCCTTTATCCTGTCCGCCAGTTCTCTCTCCTCTTTGGACAAGCTTGCCTTGGCTAGGAGGTCCGGACGACGCAGCAGGGTTCGTTCGACAGCCTGCTCCCATCGCCATCTGGCGATCTCCTTATGGTTTCCGGAAAGCAACACCTCAGGCACCTCCCATCCCCGGTACACGCGAGGTCGAGTATACTGTGGGTACTCCAGGAAACCTTTGGCATAAGAATCTTCGCTAGCCGCCTGCTCTGAACCGAGAGCGCCAGGCAGCAATCTGACTACTGCATCTACCACTACCATGGCCGCCAGTTCTCCGCCAGTGAGGACGTATTCGCCAATGCTGATCTCATCCGTGACCAGATGTTCTCTCACCCGCTCGTCCACGCCCTCATAATGCCCGCAAATGAGAACCAGGTTCTGCTCCTTCGACAACTCCTGGGCTATCTGATGGCAAAAGAGCCGTCCCTGCGGAGTGAGCAGGATCACCGGACCGGCGCTGTCGCCCATCGTTCCCTTGATGGACTCCACCGCCTCGAACAGCGGCTCAGGCTTCAGCACCATTCCCTCGCCACCGCCAAAGGAGTAGTCATCCACGGTGTTGTGTTTGTCATGCGCAAACTCACGGAAGTTGTGAATGAAGAGGCTCACCAGGCCGCGATCGGACGCCCTCTTGACAATGCTCTCGTCAAAAGGACCATCGAACATCTTGGGAAACAGGCTGAGTATGTCGATGCGCATGGATCCCCGCCCACCCTCCTACTTCCGGGCACACTCGGATGCCTGCCCTCTCACCGTCTCGATGGCATGGGGGAGAGCAGGCGATATCGCTTCCAAACACTCCTTCACTGCTTTGGGACTGCCGGGCATGTTAATGATCAATGTCTTCTTCCGTATTCCTGCCACGGCCCGACTGAGCATGGCCTGCGGAGTCTGCTTCATACCATATGCCCGCATGGCCTCGGCGAAGCCGGGGGCTACCTTGTCCAACACATCCAGTGTGGCTTCCGGCGTCACGTCTCGCGGGGTCAGTCCCGTGCCTCCGGTGGTGAGCACCAGGTCCACTCCAGCATCAGACCATTCCCGGAGCTTGGCGGAAATGGCCGGCCTCTCATCGGGCACAATGCCATACTCTATCTCGCTAGCCCCGAGGGAAACGAGGGCCTCTTTGATCACCTGGCCACTCTTGTCCACCCGCTCGCCCCGCGACCCCTTGTCGCTCACAGTCAGAACTCCGGCAGTGAACATAAAAACCTCACGGTAATCATACCACAGAGAGCGTGCATTGCGAAAGCTTGGGGGTGAAACGAGACTTCAGAAATGCAGGGGTGTGCGGAAGGGCTGGAGTTGTCTTGGGCGCATACAATGCGCCCCGACAGGGCCACGGCATCACGGTGCAGCAGGATGCTGCCGGGGTTCGGGGTGTCCCCGAAATTCTCTTCTTTATCCCCCCAAGAGTGGGGGACCCAGGGGGTTGAACGCCTCACGAGAGGCATTGCTGGTGGGTTTCGCTTTGCTCTATCCACCCTACATCTGGATTCCCGCTGCCGCGGGAATGACAGAGCACTGTTCAGCGAGCCCCTGGCGGGACCAATAGGGCAGGTCGAGGCTTGCGCTTCGGGAGTGCCCTGTGCTATCTTGTGCGGCGGAGTGCGCATGACCAGGAAGTATGACGTCATCATCATCGGAGCCGGCCCGGCCGGCATATTTGCCGCGCTGGAGCTCTCCCAGGCAGCCCATCTGAAGATCCTGCTCCTGGAGAAGGGCAAGGACCTTGACAAGCGCAATTGCCCGGCCTCGGACAGAAAAACCAACTGCATATCCTGTACACCCTGCAACATGGTGAGCGGGTTGGGCGGGGCCGGCGCCTATAGTGATGGCAAGATGACCCTCTCGCCGCAAGTCGGCGGACGCCTGAAGGAGTACCTCGGAGAGAAGGAAACGTGTGAACTCATCCGTTACGTGGACAGCGTCTACCTCCGCTTCGGGGCCACGGACACGCTCTACGGTGTCGGCGAGAAGGTGGAGGAGATCGCTCGCCGGGCCAGCCTGGTGAAGCTGAACCTTATTACGATGCCTCTTCGCCACGTGGGAACGGAACACTGCCGCGCCATCCTCAGAGCCATGGAGAACTTCCTTTCCACACGGGTGGATATCGAGGTGGAAAAGGCCGCTTCGACCATTCTAGCGGACAGCACTGGAGTGAAAGGCATCGAGACGGTGGATGGCGAACGCATCGAGTGCCATTACCTGGTCCTGGCACCGGGCAGAGAAGGGGCGGACTGGCTGATCGATGAGGCCAATCGATTGAAGCTCACTTTGCACAACAATCCGGTGGATGTCGGCGTCCGGGTAGAGGTGCCCAGCGCCGTGCTGGCAGAGCTGACTGACATCCTGTATGAACCGAAGCTGGAATACTTCACCCCTACCTTTGACGACCGGGTAAGGACCTTCTGTGTGTGTCCCGGCGGAGAGGTGACCTTGGAATCCACCGGTGCCACCGATCCGGTGATGACCGTCAACGGGCACAGCTACGCGCACCGCAAGACAGGGAACACTAATTTCGCTCTTCTGGTGAGCACATCCTTCACCGAGCCATTCCGGGAGCCAATCGCCTACGGCAAGTACGTGGCCCGCCTGGCGAATATCCTCGGCGGGGGCGTGATCGTGCAGAGGCTCGGCGATCTCCTGGGCGGTCGCCGGTCCACGCAGCAGCGGGTGGAGCGCAGCATCATTCAGCCCACGCTGAAGAGCGCTACTCCCGGAGACCTCAGCTTTGTGCTGCCTTACCGTCATCTGACAGACATCGTGGAAATGCTCCAGGCCATGGACAAGCTCTGTCCCGGGGTGGCTTCGCGCCACACCTTGCTCTACGGAGTGGAAGTCAAGTTCTACTCCTGCCAGCTCAAACTGGGCCACAACATGGAGACGGAGATACCGGGCATGTTCGCCATCGGCGATGGGGCCGGGGTCAGCCGCGGCCTGGTCCAGGCCTCTGCCTCCGGAGTGATAGCGGCTCGGAGCATCCTGCGGGACGCTGTGTAGGGTGCCTGCATATGACGGCAAGCCTCGCCTTACCCGACACCACTCACCGAGGGTGGGCAGAAGGGCTTCGCCCCTCGACGGTGTCCGCAGACTCCAAATCCCAGGAGGGTGCTGGGACTCCTTCCTGCCGAAGGTTTCGGGGTGTCCCTGGGCGCATACGATGCGCCGCGCCCTACAGGCCCTTGCCGTCACGGTGCAGTCCGCCTCAGGCGGACCGGGGTTCGGGGTGTCCCCGAAATTCTCTTCTCTGACCCCCACTCTTGGGGGTCAGAGGGTTGAAAGACGGTTCTGAGACATCATTGAGACAGGGAGTTCTATTGTTGGGTTCGGGCCATCTCGGTTGACGTTTGCCATCCCGAAAGATACAATACATAACGTATGTCTGTGACCATTGACAAAACCCGACCGGGAGGGGGGGATGATTTGTGGCTGATGTAAGCCTTGGCGACACCGAAAGCTTTGACAGCATGCTGCGCCGGTTCAACCGGAAAGTACAGCAGGAGGGCGTCCTCGCCGAGATTAGGCGACGCGGATCCTACGAGAAGCCGAGTGTAAAACGCAAGAAGAAGGAAGCGACCAAGAAGCGCAAGAGCGGCAGGGGCCCGAGAAGCGCTGCTCTAACAAGAGACTGAGATGGCCCTAGTAGACAGGTTGAGAGAAGACCTCAACCAGGCGCTTCGAAAAGGGGACAAGACCCGCCTTTCCGTTATCCGTCTGCTTATCTCCAACATCAACAACGCCCAGATTGCCAAGGGCGCTCCGATTGATGACGGCGATGTCGTTGCCGTGATGAACAAGCAGGCGAGACAGCACCGCGAAAGCATCGACGCCTTCCGTAAGGGCAATCGCCCGGATCTGACGGCCAAGGAAGAAGCCGAACTGGCTGTTCTCACGGAGTACCTTCCGCAGAAGATGTCGCGGGACGAGATAGTGGCCATCGCTCGCAAAGTGATCGAGGAGGTTGGCGCCAGCAGCCCCGGCGAAAAGGGCAAGGTCATGTCCAAGCTAATGCCCCAACTGAAGGGCAAGGCTCCAGGTGCTGAGATAAACGCTGTGGTGACGGAGTTGCTCGCTGGCTAGTCGGGTGCCTCTGACAATCCACTCTTTGTATCATCGACTCAGGAGAATGGGATACGAAGCTCCGTCGGCGCTGTCCACTCACTCTCCAGAGCAATAAGTTGAAGTTCGGCGTAATCGTCTTCCCTGGCACCTGGAGCGACGTGGACTGCCATTATGCGCTGGGCAAAGTCCTGACGCAGCCGGTGAGCTACATCTGGCATTGCGAGACCTCCCTTTCTGGTTATGATTGCGTCATTCTCCCCGGCGGTTTTTCCTACGGCGACTACCTGCGCGCCGGCGCTATTGCCCGTTTCGCACCCATAATGGCCGAGGTGGAGCGTTTTGCCCGCCGCGGCGGACTGGTCTTTGGCATCTGCAACGGCTTCCAGATCCTGTGCGAGTCCGGACTGCTCACCGGCTGCCTCATGACCAACAATCACCTGGAGTTCCGCTGCCAGCCGGTCCACCTCCGCGTGGAGACCGCGTCAACACCTTTCACCTGCCGGTGCCAAAAGGGGCAAGTGCTGCAGATTCCCATTTCGCACCACGACGGCAACTACTACACTGATGAAAACACCCTCCAGCAGTTGGAGGATAACGGGCAGATAGCCTTCCGCTACTGCAGTCCAAAGGGCGAGATCACCCAGGAGGCCAACCCGAACGGTTCCCTGCACAACATCGCCGGCATCACCAACAAGAAGGGCAACGTTCTGGGGATGATGCCTCATCCCGAGCGCGCCTGCGAGGACATTCTCGGCGGTACTGACGGAAAGACGCTCTTCGAATGCCTGGTGGCCGACTGGCAAAGGCGAGTGAAAGCATAGATAATAGGTGGCTGTGTCCTGGCTCCGGCAGTCGGAGCGGGTGCTGACCGCTAGAGGGTAAGGAGTACACCGGCCATGTCGATAGAAATCTCGGAAGTCTCTCGAAACACGAAGCTCCTGATAGATGGCGTTCCGTTTGCCGTGGAAGACGTCAATTTCGTGAAACCCGGCAAGGGCCGCGCCATCTATCGCCTCAAAATGCGCAACCTGTTAGACGGCAACCCCCGCGAGACCACTTACCACTCGGGAGAGAGGGTTGAGGAGGTCCACATCGCCAGCCATGACATGCAGTACCTTTATGCAGAAAGCGATCACTACGTCTTCATGGACAATGAGAGCTACGAGCAGCACTCTGTGAGCAAAGATATGATTGGCAGCAAGGCTCAGTTCCTCAAAGAAGGGCTCATGGTCACCGCCCTTACCATGCACGACAATGTCATCGGCGTTGACCTGCCCAAGTTCGTGGAACTAGCAGTAGTCGAGAGCGCCATGACCACCAAGACAGACACTGTCACCGCTCAGCAGAAGGTGGTCGTCCTTGAGACAGGCGCCACGGTAAACGTGCCCACCTTTGTCAAAGAGAGAGACATCCTCAAAATAGATACGCGCACCGGCACCTATGTGGAACGCGTCACTAAGAAGTAGACCATGAGCCGGGCAGAGACCTCGCGGCTCAAGCAGATCAAGGCTAACCTCGAACGGCGTGCCCTCATCCTGGACAGCATCCGCGCCTTCTTCAAGAGCGAAGGCTTCCTCGAAGTAGAAACCCCTTTGCTACTGCCTCACGTCGCCCCGGAGCAGTTCATCACGCCCTTCGCCGTGAACGGCTGGTTTCTGTCAACTTCTCCGGAGATGCACATGAAGCGGCTGCTGGCCGCCGGATATGGGAACGTGTTCCAGATCACCCACTGCTTCCGCAAGGGCGAGAGGGGGCAACTGCACAACCCCGAGTTCACCATGCTGGAATGGTACCGCGTCGACGCCGACTACCTGGGGATCGTCGAGGACACCGAGAGGCTGGTGCTGGCGGTGGCCGGCGATCTGGGCCTGGGTTCGACCATCCGCTATCAGGGCCAGGATATCGACCTCACTCGGCCATGGCCCAGGACCACGATCAGCAAGGCCTTCCGCAAGTCTGCCGGCTGGGACCCCGCGCTCCAGCATGATCCGGAACGTTTCGACCTGGACCTGGTGGACAAGGTGATGCCAGGTTTCTCTGCAAACAGGCCCACCGTGCTCCTGGACTATCCCGCCGCCAACGCCTCCATGGCCCGGCTCAAGCCGGGTGATCGGAAGGTGGCCGAACGGGCCGAGGTGTTCATCGCCGGTCTGGAGTTGGCCAACGCCTACAGTGAACTGACCGACGCCGCCGAACTGGAGAAGCGCTTCCGGGAGGTGCTCGAGAAGACAGGGGACGGCGAAGGCCACCGGCCGATGCCCCGGCGATTCCTCAAGGCCATGGCCGACCTGCCTGCCTGCGGGGGGATTGCGCTCGGCGTGGACCGCCTGGTCATGCTGCTCTGCAATGCGGCCGCCATCGACGAGGTGGTAGCTTTTCCCCGCGAATTGGCGTAGGGCCGGGCAAGCACTATGAACGCCCGCTTTCAGAGATGTCATTCCCGCGCAGGCGGGAATCCAGAAATGGCCCACCACTATCCTGAGACGCAGGTTACATCAAACGGCTGAGGCCGAGGTCATAATCAAGGCATGGAAAAGAGAACAGAAACCGCGACTCTGGCCGGGGGCTGCTTCTGGTGTTTGGAGGCCGCCTTCGAACGGTTCCAGGGTGTGGTGCGCTTGATCCCCGGCTATACTGGAGGACAAGCGGCCAAGCCCACTTACCATAACGTGTGCGCCGGAACCACCGGCCACGCCGAGGCCGTCCAGATCACCTTCGACCCTGGCGTCATCTCGTTCCGGGATCTGCTGGAGGTGTTCTTCTCCATCCACGACCCCACCACCCTCAACTACCAGGGAAACGATGTCGGCACCCAGTACCGCTCGGCCATCTTCTACCATACACCCGAACAGAAGGCCGAGGCAGAGCGGATCATCGACGAACTGACAGCATCAGGGGTTTGGCCTCAGCCGATTGTGACCGAAGTCAAGCCGCTGACCGAGTTCTACCCGGCCGAGGAGTACCACCACCAGTACTTCCGCCGTAATCCGGAACAAGGCTACTGCCAGGTGGTGATCGCACCCAAGCTGGACAAGTTCCGCAGGAAGTATGCGGCGAAGCTCAAGGATCAAGGGAGCCGCGATAGCTAAGTCGCCGACACAAACCCCTCAATCGCCTTGAAGTACTCCGCCATCCCCTCCATCAGGAGCGTGTTGTGATCGCCATCGGGAATGACCAGTATGCGCTTGTCCTGCGCGGCCGCGTTCTCGTAGAGGTCCTTGCCTTCTTCGAAGGGGATGAGGCTGTCGCGTTCACCGTGGATGATCAGGGTCGGCATGGTGATCGTGCGGATCTTGGTCAGGTTGGGGAAGCCGGGATCCTCGATGCCCAAGTACTCCTGGGGAAAGCCCAGTTGAGTCATCAGCCGGACGGTGCTGGCAAACGCGCTCTCGAGGATCAGGCCGCTGATCTGGTCCGGATAGGTTGACGCCAGTTCGATGGCCGACACGCTCCCCAGGGAGCGTCCCATGACAAAGACCTTGCCCGTGTAGCCTCCGTCGCTCAGCACACCCAGGAACGCGTCGAAGATGGGGTGGGCATCTTCCACCATGCTGCTGAAGTTCGGCGAACCGGTGCTGGCGCCGTAGCCACGGTAGTCGGCCACGAAGAGGTTGATGCCCCGATCGTTGTAGAGAGGAGCCACGTAGTCATGGTCAGCGACCACCTCGCCATTGCCATGGAAGTACAGGATGGAAGGCAACTCCGGGTCCTTGACGTAGAGCCGGCAGGTTATGGACACGCCGCTGCCTACGGGGACGACGTAGTCCGTAGCGTTCTTGGGCGGGTTGCTGTGCCATTGCCGCGGATAGAAAACGAACCGGACCAACTCCGGCTTGTCCAGCGCGGTGTAGTCATCTTGGTTGGTCATTTCAACCCCCTTGATCCCCCACTCGTGGGGGACGGAAAGGATGCTCTCCGCCACATACGACTTCTGGATTCCCGCCTGCGCGGGAATGACACGGGCAGCCCCTGTCGAGTCACTTCGCAGGCCTCAGGTCCGGGAAGAAAAGGCTGATCTCATTCTGGGCATTCTCCTCCGAGTCAGACCCGTGGATCAGGTTCTCCCCGATGTCCAGGCCATAGTCTCCTCTTATAGTTCCGGGCGCGGCTTTGGCCGGGTCGGTCTCGCCCATCAGCTTCCGCACAACCTCCACTGACTTCTCCCCCTCCACCACCACCGCCACGATCGGCCCCGAGGTGATGAAGTCCACCAGGCCGGCGAAGAACGGCTTGCCGTCGTGAACCGCATAGTGCTTGCGCGCCAGAGCCTTGTCCATCTGGAGCATCCTCATGGCCGCAATCTTGAGACCCTTCTTCTCCAGGCGGGAGATGATCTCGCCTGTGAGGCCTTTCTTGACACCGTCGGGCTTAACCAGAACTAGAGTCCTTTGTGCCACTCTCTAGCCCCCTTTCTGAAAATGGTCCCATCCATGACCATCTATATGATAGGGCTTGCCGTCCTCTCCCAGCAAAACGACGCCAGTCCCATCGCCTATCTCGCCAATGACGGTCACCGGACAATCCGCACCGAGAGAGGCTTTGACGTCATCGATGATCCGTTCACTGGCGGTGAACAGCAGTTCATAATCCTCGCCGCCGGTCAGGGCCATCTTGAGGGCTTCCTTTCCGAAAGCCTCTTGCACAAGAGGATGGATCGGCACAGTTCTGACTCTCACGATAGCCCCCACCTTGCTGGCCGCACAGACATGGCCCAGGTCCGCCAGCAACCCATCGCTGATATCGATCGCCGCCCGCACTCCCCGCCTCGCCAGGGCCTGCCCTTCGGAAATCCTGGGCTGCTGCCGGAGGTGCGCCTTCTTCAAGAAAGCCGCGATTTCCGGTGTGAGCTTCAGGCTGTTCGTCAGCATCTTCAGTCTCGCCGCTGAAGAACCCAAGTATCCGGTGACGGCAATGCGCTCGCCCGGAACCGCTGCCGATCGGCGAAGAAGGCCTTCTTTGAGACCACGCCCTATCACGGTCAAGGCAATCATGATCACCGGCGCGCTGGTGATGTTCCCGCCGACGATGGCCACCCTGTGCTGGTTCGCCAAGTCGGCCATGCCTCGATAGAGCTGGGCCACATCATCCACTTCAGTGGTTCCTGGAAGGGAGAGGTTCACCAAGGCGTACCTCGGCTCACCTCCCATAGCCGCGATGTCGCTGAGATTCACCGCCAGGGCCTTCCAGCCCAACTCCCGCCACGGAGTGCCAGCGGCGAAATGCACACCTTCGACCATGGCATCGGTGGTGGCCAGCACCGTCGAGTCGTCGCCCCGCCAGGCTGCCGCATCGTCGCCGATGCCCACCAGCATCCGGTGTTCCGGCCCGCCCTGTGGAGCGATCTTCGCCAGCAGATCGATCAGCCCGAACTCGCCCAGCTCCGAGACCTTCATGGCCCAGATTATAGTGGTTCACAGCTCCATCCTCAATCGATGCGAAGTGGGGGCGTATCACCGCCCGCGCGACGGTACCAGTGGGTAGGGTGGGTGCAGCCAAGCGAAACCCACCAGCACTGTCTTCATACTCGCCGTCAACCCCCCGGCCCCCACTCATGGGGGATGAGAAGAAACGCAGGGGGGCTTCGCCCCTCTGCACACCCACGGGAGATCGATTCCGAGTGGCTGGCGAAGGCGGAACCCGCCGACACCCAGCTGAGGGACGCGATCAGGCCTGTGTCTCCAGCTTGGCCGCATTTCACGTAATCTGCTATATTTACCCAGGCTCAAGATGCGTAGCGCGGTCATTGCTGACATACACAGCAACCTGGAGGCCTTCCAGGCGGTGCTCAGGGACCTGGAGGAGCGGGGCGGGGCCGACGAGATCTGGTGCCTCGGCGACATCGTCGGCTATGGCCCCGATCCCCATGACTGCATCAAGCTCCTGCGCCAGTATCGCTCCGCGTGCGTCGCCGGCAACCACGACTGGGCGGCCATCGGCAAGCTGGACACCTCTGCCTTCAATCCGGAGGCGGCTGCCGCCAGCCAATGGACAGCGGGGGCGCTGACGGAAGAGGATGCCGACTACCTCGCCAGCCTGCCCCTGACCCTGCGCCAAGGCGACTTCACGGTGGTGCACGGCAGTCCTAGAGAGCCAATCTGGGAATACATCCTCTCCGTCCAGACGGCGAAGGCCAACTTCGGCTACTTCGACTCCAGGTACTGCCTCATCGGCCATTCCCACTCGCCGCTGTTGTTCGAGCTCGATTCAAAGAACTCCTGCCGACTGCACCAACTGCCAGAACAGCTCTCGCTGAAGACAGCGAGTCGTCTCATCATCAACTGCGGCAGTGTGGGACAACCGCGGGATGGCGACCCTAGGGCCAGCTACGCCATCATCGACACAGAACAGGAATCTCTTTGGCACTACCGCGTCAAGTACGACTTCAAGTTCACCCAGGAGAAGATGTTGGATGCCGATCTGCCCATGTGCCTGGTCAGTCGCTTGAGCGTCGGTTGGTAAACCACACTTCGTTTGTGCTAAGATTATTATCTGTAAGTATGACGGAAGAAGCTCCAAGCCTAGAAGAGTTAGCGCTCAGGTTCCTCACCTCGTTGCCAACCGAAGAACGGGCTGACAAGCAGCAGGAAGTCAACAAGTTTGTCCTGTGGTACGGCAAGGACCGTTCCGTTGGCAACATCACCCCCACAGAAGTAGAAACCTACGCTCAGTGGACAGCCGCCTCCACTGGTGACATCAACAAGAAGCTTGAGCCGATTCGATCCCTGTTGAATTTCGCCAAGAAAGAGAGACTCCTCAAGACCAGCCTGGCTCCCCACCTCCGCATCAAGCAGGCACAAACCAAGGGCTCAGCACTGCGCAAGCCAAGGCACCAGACCGCTCTGACGGCCAATGACCATGCGGAGTTGAAGTCCCAGCTGGCTGCGTTGGAAGAGGAACGCGTGCACGTCGCCGAAGAGATGCGCATCGCCGCCGCGGACAAGGATTTCCGCGAAAACGCCCCGCTTCATGCAGCCAGAGAGCGCGCGGCTCACATAGAAGCGCAAATGGATCAGATCCAGGCCTCTCTAACCTCCGGAGTAATAGTCAATGGAGAGAAGCAACTGGGTAGCCTCACGGCCAGGTTGGGGTCCACTGTCATCTTGGTGGAAATGGCCTCTGGCCAGAAGCACGCCTACACCCTGGCCACTAAGAACGAGGCTGACCCGGCGAACGGCAAGATATCGATAATCTCCCCCTTAGGCAAAGCTGTTCTGAACCAGCATGAGGGTGACATGGTGAAGGTCATCGCCCCAGTCGGAGAACTGCTCTACAAGATCGAGAAGATCGAGTAGAACCAGCAGCACTCCCAGCATCCGCAGCGTATCCTCAGACACCCAAGACTTCAGCCCAAGCCTCTGTCCATCCGGTGTTCTAGGTCTCCGCCTTCTTGCCTAGCCCCCCAGGTGCTATATTTAGAAGCGGAATGTATCGGGATACCATCGCAGCCATCTCTACCCCATTAGGCGAAGGCGGCATCGGAATTGTCCGCCTCGGCGGCGCTGAGGCCCTGTCCATCGCCAAAGCCGTCTTCCGGGGCAATCTGTCAGACCGTCGACTCAGCTATGGCCACATCATCGACCCTGAGACAAGCGAGCCCGTAGACGAAGTGCTGGTATCCTACATGGCGGCACCTCACACTTACACCAGAGAGGACGTGGTCGAGATCAACTGCCACGGCGGTCCGCTCCCGCTGCAACGCATCCTGCAGTTGGCGCTCCGTCACGGCGCTCGTCTGGCCCAGCCCGGCGAATTCACCCTGAGAGCCTTCCTCAATGGACGCATTGATTTGGCCCAGGCAGAATCCGTTCTCGATGTTGTCGGCGCCAGGACCGAAGCCAGCCTCAGAGTGGCCGTGCAGGGCCTCGACGGCCGTCTCTCTTCCGCTATTAGGGGACTGCGCCACCAGTTGCTGTCGACGCTGGCCTACCTCACCGCCAGAATTGACTTCCCGGAGGACGAGATAGCCTCACAAGAGGTGGTCCAGCCGCTGAACGAGGCCTCGCGGGTACTGCGAGAGCTGATCGCCACAGCAGACGCCGGCCTGGTCTATCGCTTCGGCATAAAGACCGCCATCGTGGGACGACCGAATGTGGGCAAGTCGAGCCTGTTGAACCGGCTTCTCCGCGAGGATCGATCCATCGTCACTCCAATTCCCGGGACCACCAGAGATACCATTGAGGAGGTGGCCAATCTCAAGGGCGTTCCTTTCATCCTGGTAGACACGGCAGGTATCATTCACAGCAAGGACCTGGTGGAGTCTCTGGGTGTGGAGCGCAGCCGGAAAGCAATTGAGCAAGCTGACCTGGTGCTCACGGTGATCGACGTCAGTCAGTCGATAACGGACGCTGACAGGGAGATAGTCGCGCTCATTGGCGACAAAGCCGCTCTGGTGGTGGCCAACAAGTGCGACCTGCCCCATCAGGCGAAGCCGGAGGAACTGGGACGGGAGGTGATCTACACTTCAGCCCTTTCGGGGGAGGGTCTCAGCCATCTGGAGGACAAGATGGTGGAGGTGGCCCTGGGTGGCAAGGCGGTCGTATCTGATGCCCCCATGGTGAGCAATCCCCGGCACAAAGACGCTCTGGAGAGGGCTGCGAAGAGCCTGGCTCAGGTGCTGCAGGACTTGGATGCTGGAATGCCCGATGACTTCGTCACCATCCACCTCACCGCCTCCCTCAACGCCCTGGGGGAGATCACCGGCGAGACCGCACAAGAAGACCTCCTGGAGACCATCTTCGCCAACTTCTGCATCGGGAAGTAGTGAGTTCAGCCTCTTCAGATGATCCGCGAGTGGAGATCATCGCCACGGCCAGCCATCCGTAGCTGGTACCTCGTCCCACTCTCTCCCGCAGCACGAGTCAACCCAATCTGTCCACCCTGCAGTTCCTCAAGGGCTTTGATGGCTTCGCCATACCGCTCCATCAGCTTGACCCTGGCAACGGCGATGGCAGTCTGGGCACGCACCGGTGCCCTGGCTTCTGCTACCTCAAGAATGGCCAAGTCCCTGGCCATGTTGACATACAGCAATTGTCTGAGCTCGGTGATCCGTTCTCCATCTTCCGAGTCAGTCGCCCTGATCTGCGCAGCCAGTTGCTCTATTCTGGCTAGGTGCGCCCCAAACCGCGAGGTCAGCTTCTCGAGTTGTTCCGTACGGCCTTTCCCCGCCAACTGCGCCATCTCCTGGACGCGCCGCTCGGCGAACCTGGCCTGCAGCCTGGCCTTCGCCTTCTGAGAGAAGGTGAGTCTCCACTGAACCTGCTCGGTGGCCATCTTCACCGAGTACAACTTGTCTCCAGGCACGCTGCCAGAGGCCGCAGCCACGGTGCCTGTTCCGGCTAGCACCAGAACCAGCGCTAGACAGGCTGTCACCACCGCCCAGCGAGGTATCCAGACAGCGGCGGGAGCTTTCTTTGGTGACGTGCCGCGCCACTTGGCAGCGACACGTGACTGAACCTTATACCTGATGCGATTCTTGAACTCCGCCCTTGGCTCTACCACAGAAGACGCTCTCTTGGTGGCCAATGCCACTCGAAGCAGCGTTTCGAGTTCAGCCGCCTGCTGCGGATAGCGCCGCAGGCACTCCTCCACGCTCTCGCCCTGGAGCGCCCGTTCTATACATTCGTCCAGGACGTCCTGGAAATGCTCCGACATTCTCCTCTTCATCCTTCCAATCTGTGTAACGAAGAAGACCGCCAAAGGTTAGCATGCCAGTTCAGAGAAGTCGGATGAAACGAAGGAATCCGGCGAGCAGAAACACAAATGGGCGGCTGCTTGCGGGGATGAGTTAGCGTTAGGCTGCCTCGGCTCTAGGCAATGACCCGGGACCAGTCGTCGACTTTGACCCCGTCCTGGAACAGCTCCACGCGGAGCGTCCCTCCTCCGGAGGGCAACACGATGCCTTTTGTGGCCATGCCGGAGATCTGGTGGTCATATGCCAGATCGTAAGCGGCACTCGACTTGGCGCCACTTTCATGTCCCTCGAAGTAGGCTCGCACGTAGAAGGCGTCAGCATCGGCTGTACCCCAGTTGGTCACCGTGACCTTCAGGTCCACGGTCGTATCACTGAACCACCGGCGCTCCACGCTCCATGTGAAATCGGTGAACCGGAGGGCCGGAGCCGGCAACAGCTCGTAGATGCCGTCGGTCTTTCCCTTGTACTTTGACAGAATGTCGTCGGGAATCTCTCCCAACGGCCACGAGGACGTCGTCTCCAGATAGTAATAGGTCTGGCCATCGTAGCTGTAGCTGCGCCCGCCGGAAACCCCTGTCACAGCCACCCCCACCGCCATGTGCCCTGCATCACCTTCCTTCGGCGGAGAGAACCTGAGTAGAACCGCGTCGTAACCCATGGCCTGGAGCAGAGCTGCCGTCAGTATGGCCGTGTCCTCGCAGTCGCCGCCCTTGTCAAACAGGGTCTCCGCCGGGTAGTTGGGGTACTCTTCCAGTTCCGTCTCGTACTTAAGGTTCTGAACAAAGCTGGCGGCAAAGTTCACTGTCTCTTCATCATCGTAGTGTCGGCCGCTGGCCTGTTTCTTCAGTTCAGCCGCTAAGCTGGCAGTGAAATTATCGTCCAGTGGATGAGTGACGTATATGGAGTAGTCCTCTACAGGTGCTCGCTCCATCTTGCTGTAATACAGGTAGAGAGACTCCGGGATCGGCATGGTCAAGCTCCAACTGCGTCCGTCATAGGTCCACTGATAGCTCCTCGGCAGGCTACTCTCTGATGACGCAGTGGGTTCAATGCTTATCTCAACGGGTGCCGACCATCGAGAGAACGGGTTCAGCGCCGGGAGCCAGCCCAACTTCCAGGCAAATACTCCCGAAACACCCAGTAGTGCCATGACGAGGAACACTACCCCCACAGATATCGGCCAGTTGGAGTTCGACTTGACCTGCGGAGCTTCTCCCTTATCTTCACCAGAACTGTCCATCAGTTTGAACCTCGCCAGCCGGACCCCAAAGCACCCTGGTACCGTTGCCGGTACCTCTCAAGGACGCGACTCAGAATGCCAGGCTCGTCCGTATTGTTGGCCGCCCCTTGGATGGCCGCTTCATTCTCGGCGATTCTTTCCTCCAGCAGTGCTTTCAAAGCAGTCATAGCCTCTTGAACCTTCGGCCGGCCTTCGTTCGCCTCTATCACCTGCTCTATGGCCTCCATGTGGCTTTCCAAGCGTAGCAGCGCCCTGTCCAGTCGCCGGCTGTCACCCTTCTTTGCCAAGTATACGATCTCCTTGACTCTCATGTCGGCTAAATGCACATTAACCCTCGCCTTGCGCACGTTGCCCCGGCTCAGCCGCAACTGCAACCGTTCCGTCGCCAGCTTCACTGGATACAGGGTGTCATCGGGCATGCTGGTGCTGGATGCGGCCACCGTGCCGGTCCCAGCCAACAGAAAGATCAGGACCACTGAGACCACCACCACCGCCCACTTGGGCACCCAGGCAACGAGGCCGGCCTTCTTCGGCGCGCCTTTCGGCTCTTTGTCATGAAGCTGCGATTGTATCTGGTACCTGGTCCGTGCTCTGAATTCCGGCCTTGGTGCTACGTCCGAAGAGGCCTTTCGCGAGACCATCGCCACCCGCAGCAGCGGTTCCAGTTCCGCCGCCTGCTCTGGATAGCGCGCCAGGCACTCTTCCAGGCTCTCGCCTTGACGCAGTCTCTCCAAGCACTCTTCCAGGATGTTCTCAAACCGCTCAGCCATGGACTTCCTCTACACTCGGACAAAGGATGCGGCGCAACTTTACCAGTGCCGCATGCTGAAGGACTTTGACCGCGCCTTCGCTCTTCCCCATCACCTTGGCCGCCTCAGCCACGGACAGCCCGCCGGCGAAGCGCAGAGAGATGATCTCCCTCTGTCCGTCCGAGAGTTGCTCACACGCCACCGATAGCTGCTTCATGTCAAACTTCAGTTCGGCCAGCGTCGCCGGATCATTCGAAGGCGACGCTGCCACTTGGTCGATTTCCTCCGGAGCCACCACCACCACCACCTTCTCCCGGCTCTTCTTCTTCCAATGGTCCACTACCAGATTGTGCGCTATCCGGAAGAGCCAGGAGGCAAAGGGCATCCCCCGCCAGCGATAGGAGCCGATGTTCTCCAGGGCCTTGAGGAAGACCTGCTGGGTTATATCCTCAGCATCCGCCTGGTTTCTCACCCGGAGAACGACATAGCGGTATATCCGGTCGAAATGCTCCTCGTAAAGCTGGCCAAACGCGTCCGGCTCACGCCTTTGAGCCCGGCGCACCAAATCCTCTTCTCTATGCACCTCTAGCCCTACACTCAAGCTTGACCGGGACTGAGCCCGTCTGCTGCTACCTAATATAACATCTGAGGGGGAAAAAGGTTAGGCTATCCTGCCATGGGCCCACGGCAGGATGTTGCGGGCAATTGACGCTATCCGGGGCAGGAGCCTCGGATACCGCGGCCACGACGAAGCGTGGCCCTCCGTAGACCGGCATGGATTGCGGCCGACCTGCCGGTGGCCTGGGGTGTCCCCAACTGGCCCACGCCGTGACGATGCAGAAGGATGCTGCCGGGGTTCGGGGTGTCCCCGAGTTTTCTTATTCACCCCCCAAGACTGGGGGACAGGGGGTTGAAATGGTTGACCGGAGCCCTCGCGGCTCGCGAATGGACACGTTCGTGTCGTGCGTGCTATATTATGTCAGCCATGACCTATGAAACCATCATCGGGCTGGAGATCCACGCCCAACTGTTGACCCAGAGCAAGATGTTCTGCCGCTGCTCGGCGGACTATGCCAATGCCCCACCCAACACCCACGTCTGCCCGATCTGTATTGGCATGCCGGGCGTGCTGCCGGCCATCAACCGCCGGGCCATCGAGTGCACCGTCATGACCGCGTTGGCTCTGAACTGCACCATTCCGCGGTCCACGAAATTCGACCGCAAGAACTACCCGTATCCGGACCTGATGAAGGGCTATCAGATTACACAGTACGACGAGCCCATCGCCGTTCAGGGCTGGATACAGCTGGAAGCCGAGGGTGTGAGCCGCCGCGTGAACATAAAGCGCGTGCACCTGGAAGAGGACGTGGCCAAGTTGCTGCATCGGACTGATCCCTCTGGGGAGTCATACAGCCTGATCGACGTCAATCGCTCCGGTGTCCCTTTGATGGAGATCGTCAGCGAGCCCGACATGCGTACCCCTGAAGAGGCTCGACAGTACCTCGTGAAACTGCGCACCATCCTCCAGTACCTCGGCGTGTCCACGGGCAATATGGAGGAAGGCAGCTTCCGCTGCGACGCCAACATCAGCATCCGCCCGGAGGGCTCCACCGAGACCCTCCCCAAGGTGGAAGTCAAGAACATGAACAGCTTCAAGGCCGTCTACCACGCGTTGGAATATGAAGCCGTCCGTCAGAGGAAGGTGGCTGGCGAAGGCGGCCACCTTCACCAGGAGACCAGAGGATGGCTGGACGACAAAGGGATCACCCAGCCCCAGCGCAGCAAGGAATCGGCCCACGACTACCGCTACTTCCCCGAACCCGATCTGCCGCCCCTGGTGCTGACCGTAGACTGGGTCAAGCAGATCAAGGCGGGCCTGCCGGAACTCGCCGAGGCGCGGCGTGACCGCTTTGTGTCCCAGTACGGCTTGCCCACCTATGACGCCAACCTGCTCACCAACTCCAAGCCCGTGGCCGACTACTTCGAAGCGTGCGTAGCCACGGCCCAAGGCGCGGCGGGGCAGAAGAGGGCCAAGAGCATCGCCAATTGGATCCTGGGCGAGTTTGCCCGCTGGCTCAACTCCGCCGGAATTGAGATCCAACAATCCAAGGTCACTCCAGGCCATCTGGTCGAGCTGATTGATATGGCGGATCAGGGGGCGATCACAGGGCCTACTGCCAAGAAGGTGTTCGAGGAGATGTTCCAGACCGGCCAGTCCCCGAAGGAGATCGCTGCCCGGCTCGGCCTCACCCAGATCGGCGATGCCTCAGCGATAGAGGCGGCGGTGAGAGACATAATTGCATCCAACAGGCAGGCAGTGGTAGACTTCAAGGCAGGCAAGGAGCAGGCGCTGACATTCCTCGTTGGCCAAGTGATGAAAGCCACCAGGGGAAGGGCCGACCCCAAGTCAGTGAGCGAGATAATTCGAAAGGAGCTTGGCGCAGGTTAGTGGAGAAATACTTCTTCATAGCCCAGATCATAGTCGCTGTGGTATTGATTCTGGTGCTGCTGCTTCAGGTGAGGGGTGGAGGTCTGGGCGGCATCTTCGGTCAAGCTGACAGTACTTTTCGCACTCGCAGGGGACTCGAAAAGACGCTGTTTCAGTTCACCATCGTCCTGGTACTGGTATTCATCGTTCTAGCTGTACTAAGTGCCAGATGGAAGGATTAGTCCCCCCGATCCCAGTTTCCGCGAAAGCCCTCATCACTCTCACCACCGACTTCGGCACTGATGATGCCTACGTCGCTGCCATGAAAGGCGTGATTCTGGAGATCAATCCCGGCGCTACCATAGTCGACATCTCTCACTCCGTTGAGCCTCAGAACATCCGCCAAGGGGCTTTCGTCTTCAGCACCGCCCACTCCTACTTTGCACGAGACACCATCCATCTGGTCGTCGTCGATCCCGGGGTAGGCGGCCCGCGCCGGGCGATCATACTGGAAACCGACAATGCCATATTTGTCGCGCCGGACAATGGCGTTCTGAGCTATGTTGTCCAGGCTTCGACCAGGAAGCGCATCTCCAGGGCAACCCTCATGAAGCTTCCGCCGGAGGTCCAGGCATTCGAGATCACCAACCCCAAGTACTGGCATCACCCTGTCAGCTCCACCTTCCACGGTCGTGACGTCTTCGCTCCGGTGGCGGCCCACATTTCCCTTGGCACACCCCTGAATGAGCTGGGGCGAGCCATCGCCTCCGTCAACGTTTTCCCGCTGCCCCACCCGATATCTGGTTCCGACGGGAACCTCACCGGTCATGTTCTGCACATCGACCACTTTGGCAATCTCATCACCGACATCACCAGCCAGGACCTGCCATCGAGCAAGTTCCGCATCGAGGTAGCGGGACACAAGGTCGGTTCGCTCAGCCAGTCCTATGGGCAAACCCAGGAACTGCTGGCCATCATAGGCAGCAGTGGGCATCTGGAGATCGTCTTCACGGGCGGCAGCGCCGCGCGTCTGCTCGGCAGCAAGCTTGGTGACGAACTGCGCCTCGTCCTCCGGCTGACGAGCCGCGACAGAGGTTAGCTGGCCGGATGGTGCTGATGTGCAGAGTGTGCATTTTGTGCACATGAATGTGCAGTCAACATGATATCGAGGGCCTCCAGCACACATGAGCGATAAGGCTGCCTACGTTCACAGAGCATTCACCGCCATCGCTGACCGCTATGACCTTCTCAACACCTTGCTGAGCTTCAGTCAGGATCGGCGCTGGCGCAGGGCAACCATGTCTGCCCTGGAATCAAAGGGGTCTGATATCCTCCTGGACGTGGCCACCGGAACAGGCAAGCTGGCCCAGGAATTGGGGAGGGGAGTTGGGGCAGGCGGTAGAGTCGTGGGAATAGATTTCTGTGAACCGATGCTCCGCAAAGCCCGGAGGCAGACGGACACCATCCATCTGTTGCTGGCGACATCCGAAGGCTTGCCCTTTCCGGACAATTCCTTCGACGGCGCCACCATCGGCTTCGCCCTGCGGAACGTGCCCGATATGGAGAAGACGCTGCGAGAAACGACCAGGGTCATCAAGCCTGGAGGCAAGGTGGCCTGTCTGGAGTTCTCTCGACCTCGGCACCCTATTATGCAGAGTCTGCACCGGTTCTACTTGCTTCGGGTACTACCCACTATAGGCTGGTTGGCATCAGGGGACAGAGAAGCCTATATCTACCTGCCACGCTCCATCATGGAGTTTCCGAGTGCAGAAGAGCTCAAAGCCATAATGGAGAAAGCGGGCCTGGAAAGAGTCCGCTTCCGCTTTCTCACTTGGGGTGTTGTCGCGGTTCACGTTGGCACGAAGCCGTAGATGCGCTGATAACCTCACTTTCCCTGCAGGGAGGGCCTCACCGACCCTCCCCAAAGGAAAACCGGTCTCTACAGCAGGATATGCGCCGCGGCCTGCGTCTACTTGGATTTCGACGCCGCTGCCACCTTGCGAACCCCAGCCTCGCCAGCATGGTATCGCTTGATGATACCCTGCCATTGGCCGAGAGGCTCTGGTTCCCACTCGATGGTAGCCGGAATACGCTTGGCATCAGTCCCCAGCTCTCGCAGTGCCAAGTCTCTCAAAGCCTTCATAGACCTGTCGAACTGCTTTATCTCTTTCTCTGTGAAACGCGTCCTCAACAGATCCCTGGCGTACCCGACTATGACAGCAACAGACTGGTTGAGAAGCTCCTTCCCCTTCGGCTGTATCTGGATCTTAACCACCCTCTGGTCTTTCTTGCTTCTGACCTTCTTCACGTATCCGGCTCTCTGCATACGAGATAGGAGCGCCGAAACGCTGTGCTTCTCTCGAAACACATAGGCGGAAATCTCGCCCGGGCTCAGAGGGATCTTGCTCATGCTCAGGATGAGCAGAACGTCCATCTGGGCTAGGGTGGTCTGTCGCTTGCCGAGCTCGATCTCCGTCGCCCGGAGCGCAGCGTCAGAAGCCTGGCGCAGCCTCACCCACGCCGTCAAATATGGATCCTTAGTCTCCCAATTGTGCACCTGTCTCCTCCTTAACCCCTGGCCGACTCCCTATCCGCCAGGGTTGTCTCCCTTGATTCCTTATACGACGTCATGGAATTGTAACATCACATATGATTGTTGTCAAGCTACTTGCAATCCCAAATGGTTTAAGAGGCTTGAAATGACCGGGCGCCCCAGTACCAGTGCAACTGCTCTCAGTGGACACTGATCAGGTGGACGCCTTTTCCTGCTTCCAGACGGTGCCCTGCGGCGTGTCCTCCAGGACCACTCCCAGGTCCTTCAGCGATACGCGAATCCTGTCGGCCATCTGCCATTGCTTGTCTTTCCTCGCTTCGGTGCGAATTGAGATGAGCAGGTCGATGAAGGGCTTGGCGGTCAGATCGACTTCCGGTTTTTCAAATGAGAACCCCAGGACGCCAGCCAGCTCGCGCAATGTCTGCTGGGCCCCTCGCGGGTCAGCACCTTGATCCATGGTCCGGTTGATATCCCTGGCCAAATCGAACAATGCAGCCAGAGCCTGTGGTGAGTTGAAATCACGGTCCATGGCCTCAATAAACCTCTGCCGAAACGCCTCTGTGTCAACTGCCCCTAAGGAGTCTCGGCTCCCGCGCTGGGAATCGGCAAACGCCGCCTGCCGCAGACGCTCCACGCCTTTCTCCGCAGCCGCCACCCCCTCCTCACTGAAGTTGATCGGGCTGCGGTAGTGGGAGCTCAAAATGAACAGCCTGATGGCATCGGGGCTGAAGCGATCCAGGGCTTGCTTCAGCGTGACAAATATGCCCAGGGATTTGCTCATCTTCTCCCCGCCCAACTGAACAAACCCGTTGTGCAACCAGTACTTCACAAACGGGGTTACGCCTGTGAAGCCCTCTGACTGGGCGATTTCGTTCTCGTGATGAGGGAAGATGAGGTCCTGTCCACCGCCGTGGATGTCCAGGTTCTCTCCCAAATACCTCATCGACATGGCGCTGCATTCTATATGCCAGCCCGGTCTTCCCTTCCCCCATGGGCTCTCCCACCAGGGCTCGCCTGGCTTGGCTGCCTTCCACAGCGCGAAATCCAACGGGTGTTCCTTCTCAATCCCTATCTCCACCCGGGCGCCGGACTGAAGGTCATCGGGACCCTGGTGGCTAAGCTTGCCATAGTCTCGATCGCTCTTCACCCGGAAATACACGTCGCCCCGGGATTCATAGGCCTGACCCTTGTCCATCAGCCCCTGAACGACCTCGATGATCTTGGGGATCTCCTCGGTCGCCCTCGGATAGACGTGGGCTCTCCGGACATTAAGGCGATCCATGTCCCCGAAGTACTGGGCGATGAACTTCTCGGCCAGCTCAGTGGGAGAAACGCCTGCCTGCTGGGCCCGGTTGATTATCTTGTCGTCGATGTCAGTGAAGTTCTGCACGTGCTTCACTTTGTATCCCCGGAACTCCAGGTAGCGCCGGACCATGTCAAAGACGACGTAGCTCATGGCGTGGCCAAGGTGGCATTCCGCGTAGGGCGTGACTCCGCAGACGTACATCTTCACCACGTCACCCTGCGGTACGAAATCTTCTTCCCGTCCTGAAAGCGTGTTGTATACCTTCACAGTGTCTCCTTTGGCACAACAGTCCGGGTCAAGGCGTCTGCCGGTCGCTATCGGCCCACGGCCCGTCGATCCTCGCCGGTCTTCTCCACCAGGGCCACAGCGTGCACCGCTATCCCTTCACCCTTTCCCAAGAAGCCCAGCCCTTTCGAGGTAGTGCTCTTCACGCCCACCTGCTCAGCATCAATCCCCAGGGCCTCACCTAGGATCCCGCGCATCTCTGAGATGAACGGCGTCAGCCTCGGCCGCTCCGCCACGATGCTGGCGTCAACGTTGCACACCAGCCATCCTTCGGCCCGCAGTAACGAGATAACCTGCCGAAGCAGCAAAACGCTGGAGATATCCTTGTAGCGCGGATCGGACGACGGGAAATGGGTGCCAATGTCTCCCAGGCCTGTCGCTCCCAGAAGCGCGTCGATAATGGCATGAACCAGCACATCAGCATCGCTGTGACCATCCAGCCCCTTTTCAAAAGGGATCTCCACCCCCCCCAGCACCAGCTTCCTCCCCCTCACAAGGGGGTGAACATCATAGCCGACGCCTACTCTCATTCCTCATCCTCAAGATAGTCTCTGCCAGCACGAGGTCCTCCGGTGTGGTTACCTTTATATTATCATAGGAGCCCATGTAGACCCTCACCTTGTGCCCCAGCGCTTCCGCCAGCGAAGCATCGTCCGTAACTTCACCATTGACCATGCGGTGTGCCTCAGTAATCAGATCGAAGCGGAACACCTGCGGGGTCTGGGCAGCCCACAGGCTTTCCCTACGAGGGGTGCTCGCGATTGTGCCTTCAGAGTCAACCTCCTTCACCGTCTCCTTCAAAGGCACCGCCGCAATCGCGGCACCGGTCAGGCGAGCCTCCCGCAACCCCTGCTCAATTAGGTCAACGGTAAGGCAGGGCCGCGCCCCGTCATGGATCACCACCCAACTACAACCATCCAGTCTCTTCAGGCCCTCAGCCACCGAATCCTGGCGCCGCTGACCACCGGCGCACACTGCCACCACCTTGGAGAACCTGCCCTCTTCCACAAGCCTCAACCCCCGTTCGACGCTGGCCTCATTGAGCACCACCACGGCCTCATCCACCATGTCGCACTCCTGGAAGGTTTGCAGCACATGCCAAAGCACAGGCTTGCCACCGACAGCAGCGAAGATCTTGTCGACTCCGTCCATGCGCCGGCTGCTGCCAGCGGCAGCGATGACCGCGCCAACCCGTTCGCGCGACAGCTCTTTTACCTTGATATTAGTCTCCAGCAGATGCTAGAATGGCCTCACCGTGGTGGGCGTAGCCCAGAGGTTTAAGGCGCCAGGTTGTGGCCCTGGAGACCGAGGGTTCGAATCCCTCCGTCCACCCCAGCGCCTATAGCTCAGCGGATTAGAGCATCGGTCTTCGGAACCGAGGGTCGTGGGTTCGAATCCCTCTAGGCGCGCCAACTCTAACTCAAAAAGCGTCCTTTCCACGAATTCGCCAGTGGCAGGTGCTTTGTTCGTCTCTATCCGAGAGGGTCCCACCTTCATCCCAGCGCCCCAAGATGTCTCTTCGGTGCCTGGAGTCACTGTGCCACCCGAAAGGGCTTTATAGCATACTATCGAGTGAAAAGACAAGGAGCGTGGGCCTGCGCCCATGGATGCCACTCAGTCCCGGTTGCCGCGCGATCCCAGAGCAGGAGCAACAACTCTCTGTCTCGCCTGACCGACCCATCCTCTCTGGTTGCTGACCTGCTGCGGCTACGCGGGCTGTGCAGGGATCATCGTGTTATGTTTCTTCAACTTCAGAACATAACGCAAAACCCTTGACTCCCAATGGAGGGCTGGTGGTAAACTCCGTAAGAAGCTCATTGGGGGGACAGGGTATGAGCTTTGGCCAAGATAACTCCCGACGGCCAACAAGACTTAAGGCCAGAACCTTGACGACCCGATAGGGGGGTGGGCATACTCATCCAAGTCAGCTGTTGAGGGCAATCCACTATCGGGTCTGTTGTCTCCTTGTTAATCTCCTGTCCAGTTCTGTGCGTTCTTCTGACCCTGGTATCGAGGAACGGCGCTTACCAGATCTCGAAAAGGGGGAAGATGAGGACAGCCAAAGAAACCTGGGAGGCCGCCAAGGGCGCCCTTCAGGTACAGATAAGCAAAGCTAACTTCGATACTTGGCTCAAAGACACCGTTGGCCTCAGCCAACAGGGCAGCCAGTTTGTCATCGGGACTCCCAGCGCCTTTGCCAAGGAGTGGCTGGAGAAGCGCCTTCGTTCACTCGTGACCAAGGTCCTCATCAGCATCACGGGGGAGGAGGTCGAGGTCCAGTTCCAGGTCTGTCTTGGACGGGAGCCCAGTCCCCTGTCCCGAGACTCCACCGCCTCGCGGCTTCTGCCAATGATCAATCCGCGGCATACCTTCGACACCTTCGTCGTCGGTGCGTCGAATCGTCTGGCCTTTGCTGCCGCGATGGCAGCGGCTGAGGGACCGGGACGGGAACACAACCCGTTGTTCATCCACGGCCTGCCCGGAGTGGGAAAAACCCACCTCGCTCACGCCATAGCCAACGACGCCTGCGAGAATGGCTTCAGGGTCGTTTGTGCCAGCAGCGAGCAGTTTACCAACGAGTTCGTGAACTCCCTCAAGGAGAGGCGCACCGAGGAGTTTCGCAGCAAGTTCCGAAACACTGACCTCCTGGTAATAGAAGACGTCCAGTTCATGATCGGCAAGCCTCAGACGCAGGAGACTCTCTTCCACACGTTCAACGAACTGCACAATGCCGACTGCCAGCTTGTAGTGACCAGCGACCGCACTCCAGCGTCATTGACTTCGGTCGAGACTGGTTTGTGGTCCCGTCTCGGTTGCGGGCTGATAACTGAAGTTGAAGCGCCGGACCTGAACACCCGACTGGCCATACTTCGAGCCAGAGCTGAACAGCAGCAAGTGTCCATCGATCATGCCGTATTTCAGTACATTGCCCAGCGGTGCCAGCGAAATGTCAGGGAACTAGAGAGTTCCCTCAATCTGGTCATGGCCTATGCCAAGCTGATGCGCCAGAGCCCTACTTTGCAGTTGGCGCAGCAAGCTCTTCAAGGCCTATCGACATCGAGCGCTCCAAATGCCATCACCCCAGTATCCATACTGAATGCCGTGGCAGAGCACTTCCAGGTTAGCCTGGATGCACTGAAGGGTCGCCAACGAGATCAGAGGGTAACGCTGGCGCGCCACATTGCCATCTATCTCGTGCGGGAGAAAACAAACTGCGGACTAGAGGACCTGGGTCGCCTGCTGGGCGGGCGGGATCACTCTACCGTTCTCCGCGGACACCAGAAGATAGCAGGGATGCTCTCCACTAGCCCCAGCCTACAGAAGAACATCAACGATATTCTGGATACCTTCTCCGAATAGCCTGGCTTACCACCTATTACTACTAATACTAGGCACATCACATGCTATGATAGAGTCCATTCTTGTGGTGTATTAAAGGTGTGCACAACCTGGTGCACTTGCTTCGGAGTTACGAGGTGTGCAGGAGCAAGGCCGCTTGGTAGATGACTAGCTTGAGATCGCGCAACCTGCAGCGCCTGGGTGTTGTCCTCCTGCTTGTGGTAGTAGTGGTATCAGTTGGGGTAGTGAGGGGCAGTTCTTTGCCTGTGCCCATAAGAGCGGAGGACATTGATGAGGATCGGCTGGAACCTGGAGACATCCTTCTTGTGGATATCTATAACGGTTGGAGCCAAGGAGGATACTGGGACCACATGGCTGTGTATTCGGATGATCCGTACCCCGGTGTCGTGGAAGCAACCTACAACGCCGGGATTGCCTACACATCGCTGCCGGCCTTTCTAGAGAGAGACTTGCCAGCGGAGGTGTCTGTGAGGAGACTCAAGGACATTCCGGGGCGCGAGGATATCATCCGGAGGGCGGTAGAATATGCACTGGCCCAGGTTGGCCAACCCTTCGACTACACGGCCACTGCTACCCTGCCACTGAAGATCAACGAAAGAAATCTGCACTGCTCCGAGGTGGTCTGGAGATCCTACAAGGCTGGAGGAATTGACTTGGACAGCAATGGCGGTCTGCTGGTCTATCCGGACGATATCTACTTCAGTCCGAAGCTTGAGTGGCCATGAGGGTAGGCGTATTCGGCGGAACCTTTGACCCCATCCACCTGGGGCACCTGGCCGTGGCCCGGTCCATTCAGTCCAGTCTCGGCCTGGACAATGTTATCTTTGTCCCTGCCGGCCAGCCATGGCTCAAGGCGGATACGCCGGTGTCTCCCGTGAAGGATCGCGTAGAGATGCTGCGATTGGCGCTGGCACGGCGAAGGGCTTTTGAGCTTTCCACCATCGAGGCTGAGAGGCCCGGACCGTCATACACCGTGGATACAATGGAGACGCTGCAGAGGCAGTTGGGGAGTGAAGCAGACCTCTTCTTCTTGCTGGGGAGCGACGCACTGATGGATATCGCCAAGTGGAAGGGACCACAGCGGCTGATACAGCTCTGTCAATTGGTGGCCTTTGCCAGGCCGGGGTTCGCGCTCCCGACGACGGAGGCTCTGGAAACAGCAGTACCCGGCGTCTCTCAGCGAGTTGTCTTTGCCGAGGTGCCGCAGGTGAACATCCGAGCGACGGACATCCGGCGCCGAATAGCCGAAGGCCGGTCTATCCAGCGGCTCGTGCCCCGGGCTGTGGAGCGGTACATTCTGGAACACGGGCTGTACAGAGCCGGCTCGCGGCGATCGACTTGAAGCGGCGTCCTGTGGTTACTATAATCTACTGATCAGACCGCTTGGCAACATCTGGCTGGAACGCGTCTCAGGTTGGACCGCAGATCACAACCTCCTTTGCAGAGCAATATGTATTCGCTTACAGTTAAGCTAGTCGAGCCGGGGGCGAAGGCGCCCACCAAGATGACAGCAGGAAGTGCTGGCTTTGATCTGTACTCGGCTGAGAGCCTGGAAATACCACCGACACACTGTGAGCCGGATGGTCGAGCCGAAGTGGGAAGAGCCTTGGTGTCGACAGGCCTGGTGATAGAGTTGCCTCCGAAGACGGTTGGGCGAGTTGCATCACGGTCCGGGCTGTCGGTGAAGGCCAACATAGAGGTTGGGGCCGGCTGGGTTGACAGCGACTATCGAGGGACCGTTAAGGTGGAACTGAAGAACTTCAGCTCGAAACCCTACAAGATCAACCAGGGGGACCGGATAGCGCAACTGGTGGTGCTGCCGTTGGTGGAGGTCGAGGTCAATGTGGTGGCTGACGTGAGGGAAACGAGCAGGGGGGGTGGAGGGTTTGGATCAACGGGTTCCTAGGCCTGCATTATGTATATGAATGAGAACTGCATGCGCGTTACCACCGTCGAGGCCAGGGACTTGCCCGAAGCCTGGTTCCTGTGCCTGCGCGCAACCTTGACCCGTGGGCACGAATACAGGATAGACCGCGGTAGTTTCCAGGGGCAACGCCGCAGAGAGCTGGATCTGGCGGTTGTTCAGATACGCGAACCAGCCATACGGCCCTTGGTGCCCGATGTGCCTCAAGGTGTGCCACCGCCGACGACGATGGAATATGTGGAATCCTACCTGCCTTACCTGATGACATCCTTCAAGGCGGAGAACGAGCAGTACACGTATGGCGAAGACCTGGAACCCCAGATGGGGGAGGTCATCCGCATGTACCGGGATGGCGGCCCCAACACAAACCAGGCGTATATGGCCGTGGGCAGCCGGGAGTCCATCTATCTGGAGGATCCGCCATGCCTGAGGGGGATACACACCAGGATCCGCTACGGCCGCTTTCATTTTGTGGTTTACTTCCGGTCGTGGGACCTGTGGGGAGGTTTCCCGTCCAATCTGGCTGGCCTGCAGCTTATGAAGGAATACATGGCTGCTGAGATCGGGGTGCCAGACGGCGAGCTGATTTGCCTCAGCAGCGGGCTGCACCTCTATGAGCATACCTGGGAGTGGGCGAAGCTGGCGGCGCGCCTTGACTAGAATGGTCGCTTGGCAAGCTGCTATGAGGTGAGCGCAATCTGGTTGAATCGAGAGACTGATAGTGATTGAAGTGGCAGCCAGCGCTGTTTGACTGACACATTGTCATACTCTATAATCTTCGACTGCCTGTCGACAATCTTATGTAACGTAGAAGGAGGGCACCTATGGCTGGTTTCGAAGGAAAGACTCTGGAAATCGACCTCAGTAATCACAAGATCTCGAAGAGCACGCTAGACAAAGACATACTGCGCAAGTTCATCGGAGGGAGTGGTCTGGGGGCCAAGCTGATATTTGACCGGGTTGATCCCCACGTTGACCCCCTGTCCCCCAAGAACCCCATGTTCCTCGTGACCGGTCCGCTGAGCGGCAACACTCTCCCTGGCGGCTCGCGGTTCGCCGTGTGTGCGAAGGCACCTCTGACCAACATCTTTGGAGAGGCCAACTGCGGCGGCGATTTCGCCAGCGAGATGAGGATGGCTGGGTGGGATGAGTTGATCTTTACGGGAGCCTCCGACAAGCCGGTCTACCTTCTCATCCAGGATGACAAGGTGGAACTCAAGGACGCCTCTGACTTGTGGGGCAAGGGGAACTTCGAAGTCACCCACATCTTGAAGGAACGCCATGGCGGGAGAAAGCCCAAGGTGGTAGCCATTGGCCAAGCCGGAGAGAAGATGGTGAAGTATGCGTCGGTCTGCAACGGCCCGACGGACTTCGCCGCCCGTTGCGGCATGGGCGCCCTGATGGGATCAAAGAAACTGAAGGCTATCGTGGCTATTGGCAGTGGTAAGGTACCCTTGGCTGAGCCCGAGAAATTCGCCGAGAGACGCAAGATCGCCATCCAAAAGGCAAAGGGTGACATAGCTGCCCAGGTGCTCGGAATGATGGGCACCAGCGCAGCTGTAGAAGTGAGCATGGTTACCGGTGACATCCCGGGCAAGAACTGGACCATAGCGGGCAACCAGGGTGCCGGCAAGATTGGGGGAGCAGTCCTGAATAGTCCGGCATTCCTTAAGGGAACCGAGTCGTGTCATGGCTGCATCGTTGGATGCAAGAGGGTCATAGACATCAAGGAAGGGCCGTTTAAGGGATTGGCGGGCCCGGGGCCGGAGTACGAGGGGATCGGCGCCGTGGGCAGCAACCTGATGATTGAGGACATGGGCGCGGTCATCAAGTTCAACCAGTTGTGCAATGACTATGGCATGGATGTCATCTCCTGCGGTGGGACGATCGCAATGGCCATGGAGTGCTTCGAAAAGGGTATCCTGACGGCCAAGGACCTCGACGGGATTGAGTTGAAGTGGGGCGATGTCGATGCTGTCATGAAGATGATCCACAAGATAGGCAAACGTGAAGGTGTCGGTGATCTGCTGGCTGAAGGTGTCAAGAGAATGGCCGACAAGATAGGCAAGGGAACCTCGGAGTTTGCGATTCACGTCAAGGGGCTGGAGGTTCCTATGCATGATCCGAGATCCAATCATGGTTTGGCGCTGTCCTATGCCACTGGTCCGCGGGGTGCCTGCCACACCAATGACCCGGCCTACACTGTGGGCACAGGCATCTTCAACTGGCCGGAGTTTGGTCTGACCCCGCTCCTGGCTGCTCAGACAAAGATCAGCAAGGGTTGGGGGCCGGTCATGGTGGGCTCGCAGAACCTGGGGCAGATCGTGAACGCCGGAGTACTCTGCTACATGGTCCAGGGATCGCTCAACGCGGAGGATCTTACCGACCTGTTTGTCACTTCCAGTGGATTCAACTATACCTTCCAGGAGCTGCAGGAGTGCGGCGAGAGGATCTGGCTCATGAAGCGGGGCGTGAACAACCTGATGGGCATGACCGCCAAGGACGACACACTGCCCAAACGGCTGACGACTGCGGTCACAGAGGGCGGAGCTGCCGGATCGGCACCGGACATGAAGCTGTTGCTGGAGGAGTTCTACCCACCCAGAGGCCTGAATTCGGAAGGGCGTCCCACCAAGGAGGCTCTGGCTAAGGTGGGTCTCAACGACCTGTCGGCCAAACTGTACAAGTAGCGTTGAGACAAGACGGACATATTGTGGTCGTGTGGCCTCTCGCCCTAGGGCGAGAGGCCACTTGTTTGAGGTCTCTCTCAACCAGACGGTGGTTTGGATGCATTGATGGCCGGTGTGGTGATAGAATGGACTTGTCTCTTTGCCGAAGCGTGACGATAAAGCGACAGGCGCCCAGAGGCTATTTCGCGGAAACAAGGTTAGTGGTGAGTCGTTAGATGAAGGTCAAGGTCAAGCTTTCGAATCTGCTGCGGCAGTTCAGCCAGCTTCAGAGCGAACCCGAGGTCTTTGAGGTTAGTGGCTCCAACCCGTTGGAGTGCCTGCGGGTCATGGTAGAGCGCCATCCCTCAATGAGGCAGTGGGTCTACGACAAAGATGGGAAGCTGCTGGGAGTGATGCACTTCTTTGTCAATGGCGAGAAGCTGCTGGTGAGCGAGCATTCGAAGTCACTCCAAGACGGTGATGAGCTGCTCATCTTCTTTGCCATCGGCGGAGGGTGAAGCCCCGGGCGGCGACGCGGAGCGGTTCGTTAGAGCGCCCGCAGAGCTTTGTACTTGCCGAATGTCTGGTAGATCTGCCACAAGTCCTGATGCGCCTTGATCCATTCCCGGGCGTTCAGGCAGTCCTCACAGGTGCAGTAGCGGCTGTCTTGCGCGTCATCAACCACGCAATGCGGGTTCTGATCAATGTACTCGATTATCTGCCGGCTGTTCATGGCTTCCTCTTCCAGCTAATACCACGTCTGGACCGGACGGTCAAGTACAAGGCCGGAAGACACAAGGGTCGCCACTCGATCGAGTGGCGACCCCGAGATTCATTTCCCGATTTCGAAACGCCCCCCGTCTCCCCGGACCTTCCCGGGAAGCGGGAAGGCTTCTATCCAATTCTGAAAACGGACACGGACCGCGCCATCTCCTCGGACATGTCAGTCAAAGACTGGGCGGCAGCCAGCGTCTGTTCTACTTGCGCCGACATCTCCTCCACCGAGGCAGATACCTCTTGAGCCGCAGCGCTGTTCTCCTCGGCTATGCCGGCCGAATTGCCGACAGAACTTGAGACTGTCTTGGAGTTCTCGGTCATCTGCTCAGTGGCCGCCGCGGTCTGCTCCACGACTCGATTGATCCGGTCAATCGCCTCGACCATTTCGGAACTGAAGGCGTTCAACTGCTTGGCGGCGGTTGATATGCGCTCAACCTGCTTTCCAACGGTTTGTGATCTCTCCAGGATTGCATCCAGCGATGCCCCTGCGTCAGCCGCCAGCAGGTAGCCGGTCTCAACATCCTTGCTGCCCTGCTGCATGGCGTTCACTGCGTCCCGGAGGCTGGCCTGTATCCCGCCCACGAGGGAGGCAATCTCCTTGGTGGCCGTCGACGAACGCTCTGCCAGCTTCCTCACCTCGTCTGCCACCACCGCGAAGCCTCTGCCCTGCTCTCCGGCCCGCGCTGCCTCGATGGCGGCGTTCAGGGCCAGCAGATTCGTCTGAGCGGCAATATTGTCAATCGTGGCCACGATCTTGCCGATCTCCTGGGACCTCCCGCCGAGGTCGCTGACTTTTATTGAGACCAGATCCATGGCTTTCTTTATCTTGACCATGCCTTCGACTGTTTCGTGAGTTCTGCGTGCGCCTTCGGCCGCAGAGGTGGCCGTGACTCCCCAAGACTCAGCGCCCGCTTCTGCATTGGCCGAGACTTCCGCTATGGCCACCGACACTTCTTTCACAATGCTCGTGGCTTCCTCCACACCTTTGGACTGCACCTCAGCACCTGCGGCAATCTGATCGATCGCCGCCGTCAGTTGCTCCATGCTCTGCGCCGTCAGTTGCAGTGAAGACGACTGCTCGCTGGCCCCCCTGGCCACACTCTGGATGGTGGCTGTTATCTGCTGCGTGGCTTGTGCTGTCTGCTCTGAGGCCCTGGTCAACTGCCTGCTGGCCTCAGCGACATTGGCCGCCGCCGCCTTTGACTTCCCGATGAGATCGCGTTGCCTGGTGATGAGGCGGGCGTGGGCATGACCCAGCACATCTTTATCCGATCTGGGCTTGACTTCGACGGTGAGATCGCCATCCGCCACACTGCTGGTGACCTTGGCCATCTCCTTCATGTAATCGATAACCCTCGAGTAGGCTGCCGCCAGATTGCCCACCTCGTCATGGGACTTCACGTTGATCTCCTGATTCATATCGCCCAAGGCCAAAGCCTCGGAAGTCCTGACCAAGGATGCCAGTGGCTTGCCGATGGTGGCTCGTGTGACAAACCAGAACAAGAACAGAGACCCGAAACAGATGCCGCCCAGCGTCATGCCCAGGACATCCCTCCAGGATCTGTACTCGGAGATGAGGGCCCCTTTATCAGCTCCATTGCTGCCCACAACCCAGCCCCACGGCTCGAAGGACTTGACGTAGGACATGTTGATCACCACCCGACCATTGCTATTGGCCCAGCGGTATGTGTATGCTCCTTCGCCCTCGTTCTGCCCTATGGCTACAAAATCCCGGTAGATGAAATTGCCGTCTTGATCAGTGACATTGGCCACGTTTGTGTTTACTCTCCCCGGATTCTCTGCATCTGCCAACAGTACAGGGCGGGAGTCGTTGACCCAGAATGAGCCCTCTCCGTCTCCGGTGTCCCACCGAAGACCGCCTACGGCGACAAGCGCGTAGGCTTGGGCCTCGTTTCTTCCCAGGAGCCCTGACGCTTCCATCCCATAGACATAATTGAGTGCGCCGCAAGCGAGCTCGACGGCATTCTTAGTCCTGATTTCCGCGTCCCGCATCTTGTCCGCCTGGAACTTGGGCAGGGCCCAATAGCTCCACCAA
>Ga0315291_10000218_pt1 | contig 72770 bp, 66 predicted proteins | sample YL17G12_20_MG_FD_203070 | JGI IMG/M metagenome (GOLD analysis project Ga0315291, IMG submission 203070) | Sediment microbial communities from Yellowstone Lake, YNP, Wyoming, USA - YL17G12_20 | ecosystem: Environmental > Aquatic > Freshwater > Lake > Sediment | place: USA: Wyoming | collected... | reverse complement strand
GCACTTGCTTATTGAACTCGTGGCTGTCAGCCCCTAATTCGCGAAACCAGTCAAAATTTTCACTCCTCATACGCCTGCGGTCGTCCCGGCGCTTTATGCTCCAACACCCTCTTCCCCTACGAAAATCTGCAAACGTTCGGATCTTAAGGCCGGCGGTGATGTTGCAGATGGCTTGGAGGTGAGTGTCGCAGGGCAACTTGCGTAGAGAGCCGTTTTTGTCGGCGAAGAGTTGCCGGTCGCGAGTGAGAGAACCGTGTCTCTCGCGACGCCGACAGTTGTTTGAGCCAGCGGAAGCCCAAAAAAACCTTTGTGAATTCTCTTTTAGGCTTTCGCGGGCGAGTTCTGGAGGCGAGGCAACTCGAGTCCGCAACAAAAACGTGCGAACGAAGCACCGGAGCCATGAGACACTCACCTCCACACCATTTGCAAAATAATCGCATAACGGACATTATGTTTGGATTAAATTCATTTGAGATTTACCGAAAAAATCGGTATCTTAGCCCCCATGAAAAAATGGGGGATTTGTCTGGCCTCTGGCCTCTGGCTTCTGGCTTCTACCTTTTTGTTTCTTAACGTAGCCGACGCAGCCTCCTTCGATCCGTCACGCAATTGGCGGACGATCAAGACGGATCACTTCTTTGTCCGTTATCCGGAGGAAGTCGAATCTGTGGCACAGGATGCCGCAAGGATCCTTGAAGAGGTCAATGCGGAGATGTCGCCCAAGCTCAATTGGAAACCGTGGGGCAAAACGGAGGTCATATTGACCGACTCGACGGACGACGCCAACGGAATGACGATGATCATGCCGTATAACTGGATACTCCTTTACGTCGTTCCGCCGCGTTCCGATTCGTCGCTGGCAAATTACGACGACTGGCTTAGAACGCTAATCACGCACGAATACACGCACCTCCTATATTCGGATCCGGCCCGCGGCTTTTGGAAACCGTTCAAATTGATCTTCGGGAAACTTATTTCGCCTCAAAGTGTGGTGCCCGGCTGGATTCGCGAAGGCTTCTCCGTATATGAAGAGAGCGCCAATACAACAGCAGGACGCGGCCGCGCAAGCTACACGGAGATGCTGGTCCGCACCGCGATACTTGAAGACGATTTTCCGACCATAGATGAGGCTGACGGTTTGGGCTGGAGATGGCCATCATATAATACTGCGTATCTTTTCGGCGGAAAATTTATTTCTTATCTGGTGGACAAATACGGCGAGGATAAATTTTTGGATCTAAACCGCCGCCTCCAGAGTTCGCCTTTGATGTCAATGGTCAACCACCAGGCAAGGAACGTTTATCACAAGACTTTTTACGAGCTGTGGCGCGAGTGGCAGGCCGACTTGAAAACCAAATACGGCGAGTTGGAAACGCAGGCCGAAGCACAGGGGCTCACGGTGACAGAAGACGTCGTGACGCCCACATGGGACGAGCAGTTCAGCGTCCCAGAGCCGTCACCCGACGGTAAAAAGATCGCCTATATAGCTTCAAGCCCGCACAGAAAAACGGAGATCAGGGTCAAGGATCTGGAAACGGGAGAGGTGGATGTCATAAAGAAGGCGGACGCAAACCGGATTTCATGGAGCCCCGACGGCTCAAAGCTCGCATATTCCGCCACCTCCTCATATAAGAAGTATAATATGTATTTCGATCTATATCTCTACGATTTCGAGAAAAAGAAGGCCAAGAAATTGACAAGCGGCGCGCGCGCGCGCGATCCCGGCTTTGATAGCGAAGGCAGGGAAATCGTCTATGTTGAGGGAAAGGCCGGAACCGACGTCATCAAGCGCATGAATCTGGAAAGCAAAGAGGTCACGGCCGTGACCGAACCGTCGCCTAAGTATATTCACTTCGGAGATCCTAAATTTTCGCCGGACGGCATGACGGTCGCGGCCAGCGTTTGGCAAAAGGGCGAAGGGTGGAAGATAAATCTCTATTCGTTGAACGGTAACTGGAAAAAGCGCCTCACAAAAGGGGGCGGGATGGAGACGTCGCCCGTCTGGTCAAAGAACGGCAACCAAATTTTTTACACATCCGATGAGAATGGGATTCCCAATATCTATCGCGCGGATGTCAAAAGCGGGGCAACGACAAAGATAACGAACGTTCTGACGGGTGTTTTCGATCCGGCTACGGCTAACGGGCAGAAGATCTACGTCCGCGAATATCATGCTAAAGGATTTGTGATATCGAGCTTCGATGCGCCTGTGGCAATTGAAAGAAAAGGTGAAAAGCAAAGAGGCAAAAAGTGCGATCCCCTCCTTTGTAAGGAGGGGGAAGGGGAGGTAGATCTACCCCACCCAACCTCCCCTTACAAAGGGGAGGAAGTTGACGAATATCCCTCCCTGAAATATTCCCCGTTCGGCAAGTCGCTCTTTCTGCCACGTTATATTATACCCGGCGCGGTCTGGCTTCAAGACGCCTTCCTTTTTAGCGTCATGACGGGCAGCAGCGACGTCCTCCGCCGGCACAACTGGTACGCAGGCGGCACATACAGGACGGACTCCAAGAGCTTCGGTTATTTCGGAGGCTACTATTACAACCGCTTCAGGCCGATCATAGGCATAGGGATCAATGACTATGCCGTGGATTTCGGCGATCTGACATTTCTCTATCCTGGAGGTCAGACGAACACGGTCCATTACTTCGAAGAGCGGCGCAATGCGAATGCGTTCATTGCGATACCGATCAAAAGACACAACTTCAACATCAGCTATTTTTATGAAGACCGCTGGCCGATAACGTCGCTTACGCAACCGGAAAAGGATGTCTTGAACCTTGGAATATTTTCGGGATTTCTCGGAAGCTATGTTTACGGTGATGCGGAGAAATATCCGGCGTCCATCAGCCAGGAAAACGGCCGGCTCATCCGTCTGACGGGATTTATGACCGACTCTAAATTCGGCAGCGGAGAGCGAAACGAGATGAAAATATTTTCCGGCGATTGGCGCGAATACATAAGGCTGTGGCACCATCATGTCCTTGGGCTCCGCGCTACGGGCGGCATGACGTGGGGTGACCGCCAGGTGCAGGGAACCTTCGGATTGGGCGGCGCGCTGGGAGAGGGGGCGTTTGCGGGCAGCATGTCGTACAATTATTTTCCACTCCGCGGATTGCCCGTTTCCGCGCTATCGAAGACACGGGCGATGCTCATGTCCGCGGAGTACCGTTTACCTCTCGTGTCTCCGCAACGGGGCATAGGCACGTGGCCCTTCTATTTGAAAAATCTGCACGCCTCATTTTTTGCGGATTACGGAAACGCATGGAATGCGGGTGAAAACGACGAGAGCAGTTTTAAGAGTTTCTTTTCCGATTTCATGTTGGGCGTCGGAACGGAGCTCCGCGGAGATTTCATTCTGGGCCACGGACTTCCGCTCACGGGGCGTCTGGGATACGGAATCATTGTCTTGAACCGCGACCTCGCCAAGAGGCTCAAGGATCCGATTCTCGGCACGAGCCTCGATTATGGAACACTGATATTGCAATTCGGCACTTCTTTTTAAGCTTATCATTGCGAGGAGCGAATGCGACGAAGCAATCCCATAATAATTCTACTTGTTGTTCTCATTTTGTCTTCAACCAATGCCCTGGCCAAGGATGATGAAAATAATTTTCTGTTCGGCTACGAGAACTATCGCATGGGCAAATGGAACGAGGCCGAATCATTTTTGAAAAAATGCAATAATGCGTTGATTGAAGATCACGTCCTGTTTTACCGCGGCAGAATAGCCCTTGCCACGGGTGCGAACGAAAGGGCGGAGTCGCTTCTCACACAGCTTATAGAAAGCAGGCCCGGAAGCGTTTGGGGGACGGACGCGAAAAAGTATCTTGCAGAGGCGAAGATAAATCTCGGCCGTGGGGATGAGGCAAGGCGGTTGATCGAGCAGTATCTGAAAAGCGTTCAGCTGGAGAGCGATGCATTCGACGCAAATTTGCTGCTTGCCCGCTCATATATTTTGCAGGGCGATAATGAAGAGGCAATGTTCCGCCTTCGCCGCATGGCAACATCCGCGATCAGCGAAAATGAGCTCAACGAGATAGCAGAGCTCGGCGGCCCCTCATTTGAGAGATGGCTTAAAGATCCGTCAAACCAATATGACATTGCGACTTCTCTAATGGAACATTCGCAGTGGCAGGACGCGCTAAATCATCTGGAAAAGGCCATTTCATCCGGTTTCGAGGCAAAATGGCTCTATGCGCGCTGCCACTTCCGCGCGCATCATTATAAGGAAGTGATTCCTCTGATCGAGGATCTCCTGAAAAACGGGGGTGAAAGCGGGATGCGCCTTACACTTTTGCAGCATCTGGCGTCCGCTTACGCGCGCGTCGATGATTATAAACATTCAATCGAGCTTAGAAAAAAAATCATAAATGAATATTCGAATGCGCCTTCGGTCGTCCTTGATTCGAGACATAAAATAGCGTTTCTCCTCCTCGATGACGGCCATTACAATGACGCGATTGACGAGTTTGAAAAAGTCATGAAGTTCAAGGGGAGCGCCGGCATGCGCACGAAAGTGCTCTGGTATATTGCGTGGAGTTACTACAAGCTGAAAGATTATGATTCGGCCGTGCGCATCATGAACGATCTGTCGAGGGGCGGTCGCGCTAAAAAATCAAGGATCAAGATTGATGATCGCGTCGCGTACTGGAAGGCACGCTCGCTTGAAAATGCGGGCCGCCGTGACGAGGCGCGCGCGTTGTTCAGGGAGATTTTGAGCGATCACCCGATAGGCTATTACGGCGTCCTTTCAAGAAGGCGGCTTGAAGGCGATATAAGGACTTCGAAAAACTTTGTGGACTTTGAGACCCGCAAATGGCCGAAAGGGCAATGGAAGATGAATGTTCCGGGTGCGGAGGCCGTCGCTTCGTCGTCACCCCATCTTGCGAGGGCAATTTTTTTCGACAGACTGAATCTTCATGAGGAGGCCGCCAAGGAGCTTCATGCCGCGATAGGGATGGAAAGGGATGCCGACACAAATCTTGTGATGTGGCTTGCCGGCAAAAATTTTGCCCACGACATTTCATATGTCCTCGCGCACCAGCGTTATGCATCTCTTCTGCGGTCTTTGCCGCAGTCAGACGGGTTCGAGAGGTTTGTCTGGGAGCAGTCTTATCCGGAGGCATATAAACCTGTGATTGAAAAACTCGTCGGCAGCCATTTTGACCCGCGGCTTGTATACTCGATAATGCGCGCCGAATCCACGTTCCGCCCCGCGGTTGTTTCACCTTCCGGGGCGATTGGACTTATGCAGCTCATGCCGGTAACGGCGCAGAAGATGTCTGTGGAACTGGGCAATAATTTCGATGTCCATGATCTTTATAGGCCCGCAAAAAATATCGAGTACGGAATACAATACCTCAAAAAGCTTTACGGTTTGTTCCCGGACAACACGATTGCCGTGATCGCGTCATACAATGCCGGTGAAGAGGCGGCGGGCAGGTGGCTGAAGCACGGCTATTCAACCGACATTGAAGAATTCATCGAAGAGATTCCCTACGACGAAACCAACCTTTACGTCAAAAAAGTCATGATGTCCTACTGGATACTGCAGCAAATGTATCCAAATTGAAGTATGCTATGTTGGCGCCGGCGGGATGCTTCTCTCGCTACGACTCCTCGACTCAAACGCCGTCTCGTCGCCTGCGCCTCTTGCGCCGCGGCATCATATGGCTACTGTATGCGGCGCAATTCACACGCCGCTCAAGAAGCATCCCGCCGGTGCCAACGCAACACATATCAGTTTTTACACTTTCTCTTCCGGATCGAATAACTTTCTGTGTTCCGATAGGGCGAAGCGGTCGGTCATGCCGGCGATATAGTCGCACACGAAACGCTTGGCCTTGCCCGATTTTTGGATCTCGGCATGCAATGTCGGCGGCAGGATCCGCGGATTATTAAGATATGCGTTGAAGAGATCTTCGAGGATACGCTGCGCCTTGTCGGCCATCCTCACGACGCGGTAGTGGCGGTAGAGATTTGTATAAAGATAGTTGATAAGTTCGCGCGTTTTTTTATGCATGGGCCCGGAGAATGCGACGATGCTCTCGCCGCGGCTTCTCACGTCGTCAAAAGACTTGATCTTCTTTTCTTCAATCCTCTTTTTCGTTTCATCCTGAAGATCGCCTACAAGGAGATGGATGAGGCGCCTTATCGTCTGGAATTTTAAGATCTTCGGCCGCGCGTCGGGAAAATCTTTTTTTACGGCGGCGAAAGTCTCTTGCCACAATGGAACTTCTTCAAGCCCTTCGAACGTGAGCATCCCCGATTGCAGTCCGTCATCAAGATCGTGGTTCATGTAGGCGATCTCGTCGACGACGTTTATGATCTGCGCCTCAAGCGTCGGATAGCCCACCGTTTTGAAACTTTGAACGTCGGGCTTGTCGTATTCCCCGGAATGCTTGACGATGCCCTCAAGCACTTCATATGTGAGGTTTAGCCCCAACCATTCGGGATAGCGGCGCTCAAGGAGTGTCACCACACGGAAGCTCTGATGGTTGTGCTCAAACCCGCCCTCGTCTTTCATCAGCTTATTGAGCGTTGATTCCCCCGCGTGGCCGAACGGTGTGTGCCCGAGGTCGTGCGCAAGGGCGATCGCTTCAGACAGGTCTTCATTCAATCTCAAGGTCCTCGCGACTCCGCGCGAAATCTGCGCCACTTCGAGTGTGTGCGTGAGCCTCGTGCGGTAATAGTCGCCTTCGTGATTAACAAAGACCTGCGTTTTGTATTCGAGCCTTCGAAACGCCTCGGAGTGGATCACGCGATCGCGGTCGCGCTGGAAAGAGCTTCGAAACGGGCACTCTTTTTCTTTATATTCCCGCCCCCGGCTCTCGGCGCTCTTCGCAGCGTACGGGGCAAGCAGTTCCTTTTCACGACGTTCATATTCTTCACGTGACAACATGTTTAAATCCTTTCCCCTCCTTTGTAAGGAGGGGAAGGGGGAGGTAGATCTACCCCACCCTCACCCTCCCCTTACAAAGGGGAGGGGACTACATCAAGGATACACTCCTGCAATAGTGAGCGAGGGGATATCGATCATTGTGAGCGTGTTGTCTATCACATCGCCAACATACAGATATTTTTCCACGCCGCCCGGCGCGTAAAGCGCCATTCCAAAAGGTTCCTGGCCCATGGCGATGTTTGTCGACAATGTCAGAGTCGCCAGATCTATGACGGAGACGAAACCCGGATCGTCGTAGTTTCCGCAGGTCACGAACGCATATTGGCTTGTAAGAAATACGGTCGCCGGCTGGTCCTCGACTATGATTTGCGCCGCCATAAGGCCTGCATTATCTTTGTCCAGCACTTGAGTCGTAGTGTTATCGGATATCGGCGGGAGCGCTGACAGGTTGAAAACCAGAAGCAGCGGCTCGTAATCGTCTTCCTGTTCCTGATCCACCACGTACAGATATGTGCCGTCCGTCGCGACTCCGCCCGGCAGGGTCAAATCTTCAATGAAGTAATCGATTGCATTCTTCGTGGGGTCGCCGGCGTCATCGAGATTTATGACAAAAAGCCCGCCGTTGTTCCTCGGCAGGAACGCCTGATTCCCGTTGACAGCTATATATGAAGTCGCCGCCTGCGTAATGCTCCCTCCGTTGGAAAGATTCGAAGTGAGGAGGCTTAAGCTGCCGACCGTCTGTGTGGCGAGATCAATGTATTCAAGATCGTCGTTGCCGGTTGATATCCACATGCGGTCGGCAGGGTAGCAGCAATAGAGACCGTAGGGATCCTTGCCCACAATCGCGGAGCCGACATTTTCGAAATCGGGAGAGCCCTCATCGATGTTTATCAAAAGCAGGTGGTCTTCCGTTATATTTGCCTGCTGGCTGAAGCGGTCGGACACGTATAATAGTTTTCTCACGCCATCCAGAACGGCCTCGCCGCCGAAGCTGTCTGTCGGGATCGTGTACAAAAGTTCGAGATTCAGAGGATCGGTGATGTCGTAGATCTGCATCGATCCTTGGGCCCAGTCATAGAGGACGTTGCTGTTCGAATTGACAAGGTAGAGGCGGTTGGTTGCCACATCGATAACCATCCCATTCGGGCTTGAAATGTTGTCGCCCAGAGACTGGAAGATGGTGCTTGTCGCGCATCCCGCGACAACAATAAGCCACAGAGACACAGAGGCACAGAGAAACACAAAATTATTCTTTTTTTTGTGCATTGTTTATTCTCCTTTTGACCTCTGTTGCAAAACCGCCTGCGCCGCAGCCAGGCGGGCGATCGGAACGCGGTAAGGCGAACATGAGACGTAATTTAAACCGATCTCGTGGCAGAAAATGACGGAGAGCGCCTCGCCGCCGTGCTCGCCGCAGATGCCGATATCAAGGTTTGGTTTCGTCTTGCGTCCCCGTTCGACGGCGACACGCATGAGCTCGCCGACACCGCCCCTGTCTATCGTGACGAAAGGATCCGCCGGCAAGAGATGCTTGTTCATGTATTCGACTAAGAATTTCCCGGCGTCGTCGCGTGAGAATCCGAAGGTCGTCTGCGTCAAATCGTTCGTTCCGAACGAGAAGAAGTCCGCGTATTTTGCAATCTCGTCCGCGGTGATGGCCGCTCGCGGCAGTTCGATCATCGTGCCGATCGTGTATTTCACGTCCTGCCCCGTTTTTTGTATCACCTCGTGGCACACCTTATCGCAAACCTGGCGCATGTGGCGGAGTTCGTTCGAATGTCCGACAAGCGGGATCTCGATTTCAGGTATCACGTTGACGCCTTCGTCGCGCTTGAGCTCGCAGGCGGCTTCCATCATCGCCTGCACCTGCATCGCGTAGATCTCGGGAAAACTGATTCCCAGACGGCATCCGCGGTGGCCCAGCATCGGGTTGAACTCGTGGAGTTCGCGCGCCTTCTCTTTGAGTTTTTCCGCGGGGACGCCGATCTTGTTCGAAAGATCGCGGACCTCTTCGTCCGTATTCGGCAGAAATTCGTGGAGGGGCGGATCAAGGAGGCGGATCGTCACGGGATAGCCGTTCATGACGCGGAAGATTCCCTTGAAGTCGCCTTTCTGCATCGGCAGTATCTTGTGCAGCGCCTTTTTGCGTCCTTCGAGATCGGAGGCCAGAATCATTTCGCGGACCGCATCGATCCTTTCGCCCTCAAAGAACATGTGCTCCGTCCTGCAAAGGCCTATTCCCTCCGCGCCGAATTTTCTCGCAACCTCGGCGTCCGTCGGTGTGTCCGCATTGGTCCTGACATGAAGCTTTCTCGTCTCATCGACCCAGCCCATGAGAGTTCCGAATTCATCGGTGAGCTCCGGCTGAACCGTCGGGAGCTTTCCCATCATGACTTCACCCTTTGAACCGTCCAGCGTGATCCAGTCCCCCTCGCGGATCGAGATGGGGCCGACCCTGAACTGCTTCGCGTCGGAGTCAATCTGTATTTCGCCGCAGCCCGCCACACAGCACTTGCCCATGCCGCGCGCGACGACCGCCGCGTGGCTCGTGAGCCCGCCGCGTGCGGTTAAAATTCCTTCCGAGACGTGCATGCCTTTGATGTCGTCGGGCGACGTTTCAAGGCGGACGAGAATCACTTTCTCACCGCGTTCCTCCCACGCCTCCGCGTCTTCGGCCGTGAATACGACCCTTCCGACGGCGGCGCCGGGCGAGGCGGGCAACCCTTTTGCGATGACCTCCTTGGGTGCGTTGGGATCGATCATCGGGTGGAGGAGCTGGTCGAGCGATTGCGGCTCGATTCTTAAAATCGCCTCATCTTTTGTGATCAGCCCTTCGTTCACCATTTCGACTGCGATTCTCACTGCTGATTTAGCGGTTCTCTTCCCGCGGCGCGTCTGCAGCATCCAGAGTTTATTCTGCTGGATCGTGAACTCAATGTCCTGCATGTCGCGGTAATGGTTTTCGAGTTTTTTGTATATGAGCTCCAGCTCTTTGTAGATAGCCGGCATCACCTCTTCCATCGACGGGAGGTTGCTCTCGCGTTTGCCCGCGATGTTGATCGGCTGCGGCGTCCTGATTCCGGCCACGACGTCTTCACCCTGCGCGTTCACCAGAAACTCGCCGAAGAAGCGCTTTTCGCCCGTTGCAGGGTCGCGCGTGAACGCAACTCCGGTAGCGCAGTCGTCGCCCATGTTCCCGAACACCATCGCCTGAACGTTGACCGCGGTTCCCCAGTGGTTAGGGATATTGTATATCCTCCTGTAATCGATCGCCCGTTTGCTGTTCCACGATCTGAAGACAGCGGCGATTCCTCCCCAGAGTTGCTCCTTGGGATCGTCGGGAAAATCTTTTCCAAGGTCTTCTTTCACCTTCGCCTTGAAGAGATTCGCAAGCTCTTCCAGATCTTCGGCCGTAAACTCGACGTCGAGCTTGATTCCCTTTTTTGCCTTCATCTCGTCGATGATGGTTTCAAAATGCTCGCCTTCCGCACCCATCACGACGTTTGAATACATCTGTATGAAGCGGCGATAGCTGTCGTAGACGAAGCGCTTGTTCCCCGTCTTTTTTATCAGGCCTTCGATAGTTTGTGTCGTGAGCCCGAGATTCAATACCGTGTCCATCATGCCCGGCATGGAGACGCGCGCGCCGGAACGGACGGAAAGCAAAAGCGGATTTTTGGGATCGCCGAACTTTGCCCCCATCGCCTTTTCAACGTTATGCAGGCCCTTTGCGATCTGATCCAAAAGTTCTTCGGGATACCTGCCTTCGTTCTCCGAATAATAAGTGCAGACCTCGGTGGATATTGTGAATCCCGCCGGGACCGAAATTCCCAGCGAACTCATCTCCGCCAGATCCGCCCCCTTGCCGCCCAAAATCTCGCGCATCTTCGTTGAGCCTTCCGCCTTGCCTCCGCCGAACGTGTAGGCATATTTCTTTCCCACTTCACTCCTCCTTTTTTATTTTCCCCTCCTTTGTCCGCCAAAGGCGGATCCGCCTTCGGCGGATAAGGAGGGGAAGGGGAGGTAGATCTACCCCACCCTCACCCTCCCCTTACAAAGGGGAGGGGCTACTTTTTGAATTTACCGTTCAAATACTCAACCAGTTTATCTACGGCAATCCTGTCCTGCTGCATCGAATCGCGGTCGCGCACCGTCACGGCATGATCATTTTCGCTCTCGAAATCGTATGTCACGCAGTAGGGCGTTCCAATCTCATCGTGTCTCCTGTAGCGTTTGCCGATCGAGCCGACATCGTCGTAATCCGATGCGAAGTGATTTTTGAGTTCCGCGTGCACCTTGTAAGCGGATTCGGAAAGTTTCGACGACAACGGGAACACCGCGACCTGTATCGGCGCGATGGAAGGCGCAAATCCCATGACGACGCGCGTTTCGCCCTTCACCTCCTCTTCCCTGTATGCGTCCGCGAGGACCGCAAGACACGTGCGGTCGACGCCGACCGAGGTCTCTATCACCGCGGGCGTGAACCGCTCCTTTGTCGCATCGTTATAGTATGTCATGTCCTTGCCTGACGCGTTCATGTGCTGCGTGAGATCGTAGGTCGAGCGGTCCGCAATTCCCTCCATCTCCGAAAATCCGAAAGGCATCTCATATTCGACGTCCGTGCACGCCTTCGCGTAGTGCGCAAGCTCGCTGTGGCGGTGCGGCCTTAATCTTAACCTGTCGGGTTTGATGCCCAGCGACTTGAACCAATCGAAGCGATCTTGGACCCAGAACTCGAACCATTTTGTGCTTTCATCGGGATGGCAGAAAAATTCCATCTCCATTTGCTCGAATTCACGCGAGCGGAATATGAAATTGCGGGGCGTGATCTCGTTCCTGAAGGCCTTTCCGATCTGCGCGATCCCGAAGGGAATCTTTTTGCGCGAGACGATCTGCACGGTTTTGAACTGCGTGAAGATCGACTGGCACGTTTCCGGGCGCAGATACGCAAGCGAAGCGGAGTCTGTTGTCGCGCCGACGTGGGTCTGGAACATCAGGTTGAACTCGCGGGCCGCCGTCATCTCGCCGCCGCATTCGGGGCAGCGTCCTTCAGGATGGCCCTTTGTGCTCTTCGGAATATCATCGGCCCTGAAACGGTGCTTGCAAGCTTTGCAATCGACCATCGGATCGTTGAAGCTCGCAACGTGGCCTGATGCGACCCACGTCTGGGGATGTGCGATGATACTCGTATCGAGTCCCACCACGTCGTCGCGGCTCCTGACCATCCGCCCCCACCATGAGTTTTTAACCCTGTTTTTGAGCTCCACGCCGACGGGCCCGAAGTCCCAAAAGCCGTTGATTCCACCGTAGATCTCGCTCGACTGGAAAATGAACCCGCGCCTTTTGCAGAGAGAAACCAGTATATCCATATCGACCATAATTACCCCTTTATTTACAAAATCCGCCACAGAGGCACGGAGACACAGAGGAAACCAAAACTTTATTTTTTGTTGTTCTCTGCGCCTCTGCGTCTCTGTGGCAGGTTTTAAATATCTGCTCCTTGTAGCGGGCGCGTGCCCAAACGTCAATAGGGCGTTTTAAAAAGGGAAAAAGTTATTGCTCTTTAAAGAGCAATGCATATACATTTGTATTTGTTTCGTATTTTCCGCCGGAGGCGGATCAGCCTCTGGCTGACGATATTCCGATTTAGGATTTTTTTGAATTGGGGGGTGTATGAAAAGTTGGCGAATTATTTCGACAATTTGCTTAATTCTGCTTTTTTGTTCCTGCACCGAGGGCCAGAGGGCGTGGCTTGGCCGTTTTTTTAAGGGGGGCGGCGGCAGCGCCGTTCCCGTGGCTGTAGAACAGGTTGCAGTGGAGGAGCGTCAGGGGTCCGTCGTTGTGCCGGCGACACTTTCTCCCAGCGAACAGGTTCAAGTGCGTCTCCCTTATGAAGTCCATGTCGAAAGGGTCTTAGTGAATGTCGGTGACGCCGTGAAGGCCGGCACGGTTCTTTGCCGCCTTTCAACGGAGGATGCGAGTTTGCGCCTTGCATCGCTGCGCTCCGAGGCGCGCGAGGCGCAAGCGAATTTGGAGAAAAACACGTATTTCCTGCGCAACCGCGACCGTCTGCTGGAGGAGGGCAGGATCGACAGAAATCAATACGACAATCTCGAGGCGGAAGTGATCGCCAACGAGAGCGTGCTCGAACGCCTGCGCACGCAGGTTACCCAGCTTGAAACACAAACCGGCACAGTGGACGTCACGAGCCCGATTGCAGGAATTGTGCAGACAAAAAACGCGGCGCCGGGACTCGTTATGAACGAAAAACAGCCGCTATTTGTCATCACAAAGATCGATCCGATTTCGGTCGTCTTTTCTCTAGCCCCTTATGAGGCGAAGGCGGTCCGCACTGAAATGCCGGTTATTGTGCGTTTCCGCGAGCTCCCCGGCGAGCAGGTCACGGCCACTGTAGCTTCTGTCGGCACCTCGCTCAATCCGGAGACCGGCCGCTTCGATGTGGCGGCGCAGATTCCCAATCCGACAGGCTCATATAAAATGGGCATGGCCGCGCAGGTTGAATTCGCAAGCGCGGAGAAGCAGAAATATTTCCGCGTGCCTTCGGAGGCGGTGATCACCGACAACCGCCGCCACTATGTCTACACGGTTTCAATGGGCACTGCGCACAAAATCCCCGTTGTCATGCGCGATATGAAAGACGATTATGCGGAGATCATCGAGGGCCTCGTTGAAGGCGATCTTGTGGTCGTCAAGGGCAACAAAGAACTGAAAGAGGGCGCAGTGGTGGATATATGGAGACGGTAAAATATTTCATCATCATATTTTTTCTTTTTCCGTTCTGCGCGTTTGCCTCGCCCAAACCCGCTTACAACTGGAATCTTTTAGCAGACGGAATCGTCTACGTGAAGTATTCCTTTGAGGCCGGTCCTCAAGAGCGTACGACAATTCACGCGTTTGAGATCGATCCCGCAAAGGTCCGTCTGGATATTGTGATCGCCGGCAAAAGCAAGCCGGACGGGACGACAGTTGATGATCTGGCAAGGAGAAATAAGGCGGCACTTGTGATCAACGGCGGTTTTTTCTCTGAAGAGCGCAAATCGATCGGTCTTCTCGTTCAATCGGGCAAGACAATAAACCCGATTCACAAGACATCATGGTGGTCCATATTCGGCTTGAAAAACGGCACGCCGTTCATCGCGACTCCCAAAGAGTTCGTTCCATCAGCGGATATCAGCATGGCGGTTCAGGCGGGCCCGAGGCTTGTGGTTGAAGGCGCTGTTCCCAAACTGAAAGACGATTTTGCTCCTCGCAGCGCGATTGGTATTACAAAAGACAACAATGTCATTCTCGTTGTAACGGAGGGCATTCCGATCTCGCTTAAGGAACTCGCGAAGCGCATGAAAAATTCCCGCTTCGAAGGCGGGCTGGAATGCCCGAACGCAATGGCGCTCGACGGCGGCGGCTCGACGCAGCTCTTTGCAAAGATAAAAAAATTTGAACTCTCCATTGAGGGCCTCTCATACATCACGAACGGCATCGCAGCATTCCTCAAATAGTTAGCGTCAAAAATTCACTATCACCGGTAAACATTATCATTTCGGTAATTATAGAGGACGTTACCCTATATCATAACATATTGTAATCACTGGCGTTTTATAAGCTTTTTTCTTTTTATTTACGTATTTAAGTTTGGCGTAACTATTGCAAAAATTATAATATGCTAACGAAAAGGAGGATCTTATGAAAATAGTAGAAAAATATGTGTGTTTGCTGACAGTACTGCTTTTTGCGGTCGCGGGATGCTCGACAGGTTTGGTGGGGCAAGGGTCGGCGCCGCTTGAACCCAATATTGACGGCGCGACGGGAGTAGGGACGGGAAGCAATATAGGTGAAAATATCGAGACACCTGTCTTGTATCCTCTCACGGTCAATGTTGTGGGGAAGGGAACGGTGAACTTTGGTTCCGAAGTTTTTTCCGACTCCTCGCATCCAAACATGACAAAAAATTATGCGGAGAACGCGACTGTGAATCTGGCTGCAGCGCCCGACGCCGGCTATGAATTCGTTAGCTGGAGCGGCACATGTTTGGGAACGGGCTCCTGCACATTCCCAATGAACGGCGAAAAACTCGTTATTGCCGCTTTCAAACCATCAGAATCGCCGGCCGATACGGGTCCGAAAACTTTGAGTATCAAATTTGCGGGAGAGGGGACAGGAAACGTAAAGAACCTTCTTTATGGAATCAATTGCAGTGCCAATTGTTTATATACGCCAGACACTGCTGTTACGTCTGTGGCTTTGGCGGCGAAGGCCAATCCGGATTCTGCTTTCGAGGGCTGGAGCGGCGCATCATGTGCCGGCTTCGAGTTGTGCAATGCATCACTCATGGCTGATAACCCGGAAGTCATCGCAAACTTCGGTTTGGCAAAGCAGTTAACGGGTCAGTATGATGAAGGGAGTGAAGTTGGTCAGGTTCAGGTCACCGCAAGGACTTTTGCGGGTGTGCTGCCTCAAGTCACGTACACTCCGTCTCCATACTTCAATGGGGATTTTCCGAAGGATGCTGAAATGACATTGGTGGCGCGTCCCGGCAGCGGTGCATACTTTGCTTCATGGACTTCCGGGCCGTGTGCAGCAACACCGGAGAAATCAACAAACGCGACTTGCATATTTACACTTTCTGACAACACGTCGGTGAAGTTTGTCTTTAAGAAGACGATTTCCGGCTTCGAGCCGAAACCGGCTGCGGGGGTAAATCTTCAGGCGCAACCGGGTGGAGCGTCGGTTTCAACGGGAGGCGCGGACTTAACTAAGCAAATAAATCCGGATGAGCTGAACCGCCTTAACAAGGTTCCGCCGCGCTTGTTACCTGAAGAATTGAAGAATACTGAGCCCGCTTTTTCACCGACGCGGTGAAATTGATCGGAGGGATTTATGAAGTACTTAACACTCGTCATAACGATATTGATGATAGCGGGTTGCACGAGCCAAAAAGGCGCGCCGACAGGAACGCCTGAAAGCGCGGGCCCGCCGACAGTTGCTGCGCCATCCGGAGCAGAAGGCGGCGGAGAAGGAGAGGGTGGCGCAGGCGGAGGAGGGCCCGGCGCGGCGCCTCCGGCTACTGCTCCAACGACTCCCGCCCCCGTCTATCCGCGCTTTGCGTATGCCGCAAATTACTCCGATTCGACGGTATCCATTTATACGATCAACGCCGTCACCGGGCAATTGCGCCATAACGGTTATGTCCAGACGCGCGCTCAACCGTCTTTTGTCGCTATCGGTCCCTCAAGCAAGTTCGCCTATGTTGCAAATTTCGGCGATAGCGTCATAACGGCATTCAAAATTAACGGCAAAACCGGCCAGTTGCAACAGGTCGGTTCTCCGGTGGCAAGCGGAGCGGAACCCAAATCCATCGCCTTCCATCCGTCAGGCCGTTTTGCTTATGTCGCAAACTGGAGTTCCAATAACATTTCAGTTTATAATGTGAACACTACGATCGGTGCGTTGACAGAAGTCAGGGGAAGCCCCGTCGCCGCAGGAAGCTATCCCATCTCGATAGCCGTCCACTCCTCCGGTAAATTCCTATATGCGGCAAACAACGACAGCAACGACGTTATGGCATTTTCCATAAATCAGGATACGGGTTTGCTAGCACTTGTCGACACAAAATCCGCCGGTTCGTCCCCCAGTTGGGTTGCGCTGGATCCCTCCGGCAAATTTGCGTATGTGGTAAACTATTCGGTTGGAGACGTTTCGGTTTATTCGATCGACGCAGCTTCCGGCATGTTGACGCCGAAGGCCACGGTGGCGGCGTCAGCGGGTGCGCGGGCAATGGCCACAGATCCCTCCGGCAAATTCGCATATGTGGTGTGCGACGGGCACGGCGACGTGATGGCCTATAAAATCGAGGCGTCAGGCGACCTGACCTTCGTCGAACGTAAGGCCGGCTTAGACCGGCCCTCCTCCGTAGCTATAGATCCATCCGGCAAATTTGTATATGTAAGTGAAGAATATTTGGGCATTTCAGTATACGGTGTCAATGCAACTACAGGCGCGTTGAATTTCTTTAAGAAGATTTCAGGGCGTTCTTCAGTCCTCTCCGTTGCAATATCTCAAGGACCGGCTCCCGTCACGCATTCTCCCAAATACGCGTATGTTACGAATTACACGGGTGACAGAGTGCTGGGATACGGTCTCAACGCAAATACGGGTTTGATCAATTTGCCTGCTATAAGCGAGGAGGGCGGCCTTTATCTTCCGACGTTTGCCGTTACGCACCCATTCAAGGACATTCTCTATGTCGCAAATTACGGGGCGCAGAGAATTTTCACCTATGATATTGATAGAACGAGCGGAGCGTTGGACCTGCGGGGAAGCACTATAATAACAGATTATCCCAGATCGCTCGCTATGGATCCCTCCGGCAGATTCCTCTACGTTGCCAATTACGGAGCGAGCACTGTTTCGTTGTATTCGGTCGATGCGGACGGTTATTTGTCGTTCGTTGAATCTGTGGATACGGTAGAGCGGTTGCCCTACGCGCTGACTGTGGAACCATCCGGCAGATTTCTATATGTGACGATTGCCGATCCGCGCGTCACTGCAGACAAGATTAAAATGTATTCGATCAACCCCAATGACGGCAGGCTCACCCTTCGCGATACGCTGTCTCTGCCGGTGAGATCCGGTCCATACTGGGTAGCCGTGGATCCGTCGGGGAAATTCGCCTACGTCGTATTTTACTGGTCCAATCAGGTTTCGGCTTATTCGATTGATCCCAATAACGGATTTTTGACCTTGATTGCCGGTTATCCGGTCGGCTCATATCCCATTTCTCTGACAGCCGATCTCTCCGGAAGGTTTGTTTATGTTGCGAATTACAGGTCCGATAATGTTTCGATGTTCGCAATCGATCCGGCAACCGGCGGTTTGACGCCGCTTCCTGCAAGCACCGCGGCGGCGGGGACGTGGCCGCAGGCGGTAACGGTCGATCCATCGGGAAAGTATGTTTATGTCGCCAATTACAATTCCGATAACATTTCGGTATATTCGATTGACGATGCAAGCGGAGTTCTCGTGCCGGTTGCGGGAAGCCCGGTGAGTGTCGGCGCCGGATTGAATCCGGTGTCCATAGTAATTTTCGGAACCATTCAGTGAATGGAATGGAGGCCTTTATGAAGGACGTGAAAAAGATGATGTGGCTCTTGCCGCTCACTCTTTTGGCGCTTGCCTCCTGCGCCCCGCAGAAAGGCGCTATGGAGGAGCAGACGGGCGGCACAGACACTTCGGATTCAGAAGAATACACCGAATTCGCCGCGAAGGGAATTACGATGAAAGGCGGAGGAGAGGTTGGAGTTCCAAAGGGCGGCGATTCTGCGAGTGAAATGCTGCGTCCGACTGTGATCGCAAGGCCCGTTACACCGTATCCGCACTCATTTTTCATTTATATGCCGGTCCTTTACGGCGGCGCATTCAAGGACGAGGCTAGTGGAATTGCGGTGGATCAAACAGGAAAGGTCCACGTTGTTGGCAGGAGCTTCAAGGACGCCTCGAAATTCGAAGCGCTCTGGATAACTATAAACAATGACGGAAACATAACACGAAATAGATTTCCCGAGCTTTCGATATATATTTCATTCAACACGGAAGCGGTTGATATTGAAATAGATGGAGAGGGAAATATTTATATCATGGGGAACGGTTATTCGAGCGCAAGCCCCACCGGCATTTTTGTGATCAAATACAACTCTTCAGGCGCTATGCAATGGATGCAAACCCTCGGTATCGATATCGGCGGTAAATATAACCGGGGTTACGATATAGTTGTCGACGAAGATCATCGCCGCGTGTTTGTCGTCGGAGCAAACACCGGCGCATATGTGCGCAGGACTTCCGACTTTTTTGGCGAGGAGCGGGAAACAGGAGGCTACTATGATACGCAGGGTTATATTGTCATGCTTAACCCTTCAACCGGCGAAAAGGTCTGGGAAAAGCAGATAGGCTCGGATAAGCGCGACGAAATTACCGCCGCGGCGGTTGATGCAGGCGGCAATTTGTATATCGGCGGCACTACCTTCGGCACACTCGGTGAAGTTCGCGTGCCGAATCCGCCAGACATGTTTCTCGGGAAGTATGATGCTTCGAATCTTGATGCGGGAACCGGCAATATTGTTCTGAAACAATTTGTCGTCAGCGGGGACGACGCTCTTAGGGGCCTGGCCGTTGACCGCGCAGGAAATTTGTATGCCGCAGGATCGACGGAGGGCGACTGGAGCGGAACCGGAAACAAAGGCAAATCCGACGCAGTTGTCGCAAAATTCGACGGCGATTTTAATCAGGTCTGGGCGAAACAATTCGGAGCGGCGGAAATTGATGCGGCGTATGCGCTGACAATTGATAATAGCGATAATGTCTATATTGCGGGAATTGTGGATAAGGGCGTCGGCCTGTCCGGAAAATTCGCGGCATATAAAATGGATACGAACGGCAATATTGTCTGGAGCGCACGCAATGATTGCAAAGCCGGAAAATGCGATGCGGGGGCGGAGGCCATGAGCGTCGCAACAGCCGTTGCCTTGGATAGTAAAAACGACGTCTATGTAGCCGGCAATGAATTCGGCGACTTTATGTGCAGGGAGAATGCGGGAGCATCGGATATATTTGTGCTGAGATTCAACAACAGCGGAAACTGAATAATGATCATAAGGAGGTCGTTATGAAGAAAAAATATTTTGCAGCCGCGCTGCTGCCGCTTCTTTTGCTTCTCACCGCCGGCGGCTGGGTGCCGAAGAGCGATCCGTCGCTCGTGAAACCGAACATTTTGAAACCCACAATTTCACCGGTCGCTCCGTCTGAAACCAAAATCAAACCCGTTGAACGCGCTCCGGTCGAGCCGTCAAGGGCTGAAGGCGAAGTCCCTCCCTTTGGGATCAAGCAGTTCAGCGCTGATGATGCCGGTTATGGCGCGAAGGGAATCGTTTACAGCAAAGAACTCAACCAGTTGTTCATAGGAGGACTTAAGGGTTACACTGTTTTTCTTCTCGGCATCTCACCGCTGGGAGGTGAATTTGATTCCGCTGAATTTCCGGTCACCGCCGACAACAACATGGTTCCATTAAGCGTCTCTGTCGACAAATTTGGATTCGTGACCCTTGTCGGGTATTCCGGTCAAGATTTATCTGTGCCGGGGGAGGGCATCCGGAGCGTCGGGACAGGCGACGGTGAGCCGGTCCGCGCGCCCGGCGTCAGGACCTCTAACAACGACATATTTGTGATCAGATATAATCCGGTTCTGAAAAAGATAAACTGGATAAAACAATGGGGATCACCGGCTGATTGGAGCGGGCGGAATGTGAGATCTTTATTGCCGGAGGCGTCTTCTTGCAGCTTCAAATCGGATAACGCATTGGCTGCGGCTTCCGATGTCGAAGGTTTCACATACATAGTTGGAACAACGACTTGTCTGGATGCAAGGGGGAATGGGGTTGACGTCAACAACTTTCTGATTCAGGTCTCTCCGTTCATGCTCTTTCATTGGGTAAGGGAGTTCGGCAGTGAAAATCAGGATTCCGCCGATGCGGTTGCGACGGATGCCGAAGGAAATATATATGTTGGTGGTGCTACAGATATATCATCATTTTGGAATCAAAAGGCGACTGTTTTTAAGTTCAATATGCGCGGCGAAAAATTGTGGGATGCGAATTTTGGCGGCGGGACAACCGGAGATACGAGAGGGCCCACGAGGGTGACCGGCATAGTCGTGGATAATGCGAATCACGTATTATATGTCACGGGAAATACAAGCGCCGATCTTGACGCTTCCGGATCTGCCACGGGAAACAACAACGGCGATATCTTTTTGGCAAAATATGATCTGAACGGAAATCCGTTATGGACGGCTCCGAAGCAATTCGGAACGTTGACCTATGCACCATCAGTTGCTGGCGAGGACACATCAACGGGGATTGCGCTTGATACGGCAAGCGATAGCAGGGGGATAATCTACGTCTCCGGTTACACAAACGGATTTTTCCCCGGCCGCACATTGCCAAAAGGCGAAACGGATGCGGTTCTTTTGAAATTGGACTCCGACGGTAATTTACTGACAGTTCAATGGCCCAAGCAGATCGGATCCGACAAGCGAGATGATGGCGCCGGCGTTGTGACGGATGGTATCGGAAACGTTTTTGTCGCTGGCACGACCTACGGTTCGGTGGGAGAGGTTGAAAATCCGCGCCTGTCCGATATCTTTGTCATCGAATACGGCCCCGACGGCGCGATGAAGTAGACCTATTTTCTGCACTACAAATGCCCAAACCTCTTTACACGGTTTGGGCATTTCATCGTCAAAATTTTAGTGCTGCCTATGGCGTTTCTCATCTTGGTAATCGGATTATCTTTCAGCCTTGTCGTAATTGATTGATTCTTATAGCGTTTTGGAGTATGATCCCCGCCAATGCCGTAAATACGCTGGCGCACGGATTGCACATATACGGTATTGCAGCAGGAGGTGTTTTATGAAGAATTTTGGAAAAATGTTCTGGATTTTGTCGGTCGTTGTCATCTTTTTTGCGATCGCAGGATGCAAGGGCAAGGGGACATTTGAAGACACCGGCGCGGGACCGTCCGGCGCGCCGCCTCCGGCTGCCGATGCCGATGGTGACGGCGTTCCAGATGCGACTGACAATTGCCCGAATATTTCAAACAGTGATCAGGCTGATTCAAATGAAAACGGCGTCGGCGATGCATGCGAAGGAGAGGCGCCGCAAACCGTCATGATCGAAGTGACGTCTGTGAAAATATTGAAACAAGACAACGCGGAAATTGATCTTCTTTCGCCTGCAAGTCCAATCCCTTTGCGTCCGCAATATATTGAGGTGACATATTCAGCAGCAGTCGACTGCGAAGTGATCAAGTCAAATGTATCTTTGATGCTGAATGATGCGCAAGTGCCCGATGTCATGCTTTCATGCCCCGAAGAAACAAAGCTGCGTATCGCACCTGCGAAGAATTTCGTGCCGAGATCGGATTACAAGATTCATTTTGCAGCATGGGAAGGAAATCCGTCGTTTGCAGGAAGGGAAGACCTCACATTCAGGACGATGACCAAGGGCGACGTAAACGGTGATAGCGTGCCGGATATTGCGGTAGGCGCACCGGGTCAGGGAAGAGGCACAGGCGCAATTCATGTGTATAGCGGTGATTCTGGCTTTCCCCTTATAAGATCTTTTCAGTCCACATATGCATTTGCAAAATTCGGCACTTCGATATCCATAGAGAATGATATTAATGGAGATGGTTACGCGGATATCGTTGTGGGTGCGCCGGGATATAATAGCAATAGTGGCGCAGTTGTTTTCTACAGTGGCTTTGAGTTTGCCAATACTACACCATCGCTGAGACCCACGTCAATCGAACCCGGAGACGCCGGTGCAGAATTCGGGCAATCGATGGCCGTTGCAGACATGAATGGCGATGGATGGCCGGATATAATTATTGGTGCGCCAGGTTATAATAGCGACTCGGGAGCTGTATATGTATATGATGGAAGATCATTTGGCCTAATTCGATCTGTGATAACACGGGGAGCACTAAATACAAGATTTGGCTATTCGGTTGCTATCACTGATATCAACGGAGATGGCACGCCGGAGATCATTATTGGCATGCCATCTAAACCTGGTATGATGAGTTATATCACCGTTATTAATGGAAAGCCGTTCATAGAGAGGGGCGCTCAAGAAGTGTTGTGTGATTTAGGTGGTGATACTGGTACGCAATTTGGATATTCGCTTGCAGCCGCAGGTGATATAAATGGAGATGAAATCCCTGATATAATTGTTGGTGAGCCGGGTGCTAATTCAGGGCTGGGACGTGTAGGCATTTTAGACGGCCGATATATTCTGGATAGAAGTGTACCAGCTTCAATGACAAGCGCCCACATTATACCTGCCGCTCTTTGCACAGTACCACCGGCAAGATTTGGTGAGTCAGTGGTTGGAGGAAGCGACTTGAATGGCAATGGAGTGCCTGAAGTCATTTTCGGCGCCCCCGGTTGTAATAGCAATAAAGGAGCAATTTTTATTTATGAGCTGAATGCTGCACGGACAGCTTTCTTACCATTGAGATATCTTCCAATGTCTTCTACTGTTACCGGTGTTGTGAAATTTGGTTCGTCTATCTCGCTGATGGGCGATATTAATGCGGATGAGGTGGAAGAATTGATTATAGGAGCGCCTCTTCGTGACGACAAGGGCTCGGTTTATGTTTATAGCGGAAAAAGCCTTGGTTTAGGAGGAGCTCCGGAAAGCATAGGTTCTCGTCTTAACGGACCATCAGCCGGCGCCCAGTTCGGCACCAGCGTCAACGGGGGACAATAATTTAGGAGGTATATTATGAAGTCAGCAAAAAATCTTCTCTGGATCCTGCCCGTCATCCTGATTGTCTTCGCCATGGCCGGATGTCCCGCCAAGGAGGAGGCTACGACTGAAGAGACGGAAGTGGCTGTAGCAACGCCGGTTCCAATCCAACAGCCGACGGGGCTGACAAATGACGCAGACGGCGACGGCATCCCCTACGATACCGACAACTGTCCCGACGATGTCAACGCAGATCAAGCCGATGAAGACGGGGACGTCATAGGCGACAAATGCGATAATTGTTCTTCAGTACCGAATCCCGATCAGAAGGATTCAGACAATGATGGTCTGGGCGATTTATGCGACAATTGCAAAAACAAAGCGGGAGTGAATCAGGCGGATGCGGACGGCGACGGCATTGGGGATATCTGCGATAACTGTCCTTCGGTGGCAAATGCCGATCAGAAGGATCCTGATAACGACAAGATAGGCAGCGTGTGCGATAACTGTCCCAATAAATCAAATCCCGATCAGAAAGATACGGATATCAACGGCGTCGGCGACGCATGCGAGCCGGCTGCAGTAACTGCGATGCAAAAGCCGTTGCAAGCCTTTTTGCGTCCTGCGGGAACCGCGCCGCTACCGGAATGGATTCAAGTCTCCGCCGGCGGTGCCCACACCTGCACAATTGCCGGAGACGGCACAGCATGGTGCTGGGGAGGCAACAGCCAAGGACAACTCGGCAACGGTGATAACCAAGATGTGTATAAACCGACAATTATAAAACTTTCCGATGGCAGTGATAATAATTGGAAATTTGTTTCTTCAGGCGGACAGCATGTTTGCGGTATAAAAACGGATGGCAAGCTTTATTGCTGGGGTAGAAATTTAGAGGGTCAACTGGGACTCAGTGCGACAATAGATCGCAAAAACACACCGACAATTGTGAATGCTGCCGGAGTAGAGAATAAGTGGAAATATGTTTCGGCAGGCGGACTGCACACATGCGCAATTAATAGCAATGGAACGCTGTGGTGTTGGGGGCTCAATAATGGTGGTGAAGTTGGAAATGGCCTCTCGGGACCGGGTAATAATGTTTTTGAGCCGAAGAGAATAGGCGACAGCGACAGGTGGATTGCAATTTCGGCAGGCAGTTTTCATACCTGTGGTATCAAAGAGGTTCATAACTTCCTTGGAACCAAGAAAGAGCTTTCATGTTGGGGGGAAAACGCTGCCGGACAGCTTGGACTCGGAGATGATTATGCGGATAAAATTTTAATAGCTGTCCCGGTTCCAGTAAGGGGATCCAAATGGTTATCAGTCGCCGCCGGAAACATGCACACATGTGCGATAGAGAATAAATCCTTCGGCGCCAGTGAGGCAGTGTCTTGCTGGGGATCGAATGATAAACATCAAGTTGGGCCTGTTGATGTGTTTAAAGTGAATGAGCCACAACAAATTGATTCCGAAGGAAAGTGGGCATATGTGACTGCGGGAAAAGACCGGACGTGCGGAATAAAAAATGATGGCACACTTATTTGCTGGGGAGAAGACATAAGCGTCGAGGGCGCGGTTTTCAAAAAAATCAAAGAGGGGACAAAGTGGGTTTCCGTTTCTTCATTTTATGTGCACACATGCGGGCTTACAAGCGATAACCAACTTTTCTGTTGGGGCTCGAATACGCTCGGTCAAATAGGCAACGGGAATACTGAAACCCAGCCGGAGCCGGTGAGAATCACGAGATTGACTGCGGTGATTAAAGAACCCACTATTAAAGATCAGAATCTTTTTGACCGGAATCTAATGCCGCACTGATAAGGAGGCCTGTATGAAAAAGACATTTTGCGTGGCGGTTTTCGTGGCAGTTTCCATGTTCGTGACGGCGGTTTGTTTTGGCGCCGCGGCACCGAAGCAGGTGAATGCGCCGGTCGTTACAAAAAAACCTTTGCCTACGTTTACGCCGGTTCCTTCTGCACCGGTCGTTCCAACTGGACCTGGTATTCCGCTGCCGAAACCGATGATTCAGGTCTCAACAGGTTTCAGACATGCGTGCGCCATTTCCGCGGCCAACATTCTCTGGTGCTGGGGCAGAAATCTTTCAGGCGAGCTCGGAATCGGCGAGTCTGCGCCGGGTCATTACAAAGTGTTGTTGCCTGTGCCTGTCGGGACGGCTGCGGATAAATACATTTCCGTCGCCGCGGGAGGTTTCCACACATGCGCAGTGAAAGGGGATCGTTCGCTCTGGTGCTGGGGAGATAACAGATACGGCCAGGTCGGTCTCGGCCTCGGTGCCGAGTATGCCGCTGTTGCGTATGTCCCGAAACGGATCGGCTCCGATACTGACTGGGCAAAAGTCATTGCAGGCACAAACCACAGCTGTGGATTGAAGACGGATGGCTCACTTTATTGCTGGGGTTTAAATTATCGCGGACAGGTGGGGGTCGTGACCCCCGATCGGAATAGAAACGGAGTGGTGGGGGATGATAATGAGTACTCACCGGTGTCTGTATCCGTAAGTGACAAATGGGTTGCTGTCGCTGCCGGCGAAGAACACACATGCGCAATCAAAAATGCGTCGGGGTATCCGATATATTGCTGGGGGAGGAACCCGTTCGGCCAGCTTGGAAACGGCTATGCAGGATCGGATGAAGACGAATTTGAGCCTCGCAAGGTATTGGGTACAAACAAATGGGCATTCGTCGCGGCAGGCGGCGATCATACCTGTGCGATAAATCGCGATGTGAGAGAGCTCTATTGCTGGGGCCGAGACAATTTCGGTCAGCTGGGGAATGGCCATGATGTGACGGAAGATATGACAGCACCACATGAGGTTTCCGGAGAAGGGGAATGGAGGTCTGTCAGCGCAGGCCGCTTCAACACTTGCGGCATAAAGACGGACGGTTTTCTTTATTGCTGGGGCGACGATAATTACGGGCAGCTTGGAGACGGCGACACCCTGACCGACGTCTGCAATGCACCGAGAAAGATCATGGAATCGGTGAAGTGGGATTCTGTCTCTGCTGGAAATGCCTTTGCCTGCGGCGTGACCCAGGACAACAAGCTTTACTGCTGGGGCAATAATTCGGAAGGGCAGCTTGGAATCAATTCGACGGTTGATCAAACGGTGCCCACAGAGGTTACGTTGGCTCTTTCGAGGGTGCCGCGCAGTGACCGAGACTATGGTGCGCCGATACCGATAAGGTAGGTATAAATTTTTTGGAGGTTCATATGAAGAAAATATTCTACCTGATGATGTTGGCAACCGTGATGATCGCCGGCTGTAAACCGGGAGGCCAGTTTCCACAGCAGGGCGCGGAGGGGCCGCTGGGGGGACAACCCGAAATTCAGAATCCCAATATTGAAACTCAAGGGAATGCTGAACAAACGCCCGGGGAATTCGCTTTGACAGTGAAGGTCATGGGTCTGGGAAAGGGATATGTAAAGACAAGTGATGAAGGCATATTTTGCGGCACAGACCATGATAATTGCTCAAAAAATTATCCGGCCGGATCAGGGATAGACTTGGGTGCAAGTACACTGACCGATTCGAAGTTTGTGGGATGGAGCTACTCCGCCTGTAGCAGCGGAGAACTGATTTGCAAAGTCGTGCTGGACAAAGATGTAGAAGTGGTTGCGGTTTTCGAAGATATGTCAGTGCCTGCCCCGGAGGAGCCAGGTTTGAAGATTCAAATAGCGCCAGGCGGCAGCGGGCTTGTTGAAGCGTTCAGGGGACCCGGGCGGCCTGAAGGATACCCTGATGCGGAAATGGAAGCCCGCCGTCTGGAAATAAAATGCGGACAAGCTTCAGACGGAACAAGCTTTACGCAATGTGAAACATCTTTGCCATTGGATACGCCGATAATATTGAAACAAATGGCGGCGCCCGGTTATACATTTGACTTTTGGACTCACCCTGCGTGTGGAAGAGAGAACACCTGCATGTTCAATTTAATCGGCAAGACGGAGATAGCCGCGAATTTCAAAAGTTCCGGAGAGTATAAAATGGAAGTCGTCTTGGCAAATCCCGACAAGGGGATTGTTACCAGTGATAAGGGAGGGATTAAATGCGGAACAAAAGCTGGAGTGTATAGCGGCAATTGCACTGCCTTCTATTCACCGGGCACTGTCGTAACATTAAAAGCTGAACCGGAAACCGGATATACTTATTCGTGGGACCTTTGTGGTCCTTTGCCTTCTGATTGTCCAGTAACAATTGATGCATTCAAAACGGTTAGAGTAAAGTTCATAGTGCCATGATATGAAATCTAAATAGCATGAGACTGAAAGGCCGGATTTTCATCCGGCCTTTTTTACTGGTTCATGGACATCAAAAATTCCTTATTGGTCTTCGTGTCGCCTATCTTGTCGAGCATAAACTCCATCGCGTCGATCTGATTCAAAGGCTGGAGCATCTTGCGAAGTATCCAGACCTTGTTGAGCTCCTCTTCCGTTTGCAACAGCTCTTCTTTTCTCGTTCCGCTCTTGTTTATATCCATGCAAGGGAAGATGCGCTTTTCCATGAGCTTTCTGTCGAGGTGGATCTCCATATTGCCCGTGCCCTTGAACTCTTCAAAGATTACCTCGTCCATCCTGCTGCCCGTATCTATGAGCGCAGTGCCTATAATCGTGAGCGAGCCGCCCTCTTCGATGTTTCTTGCGGCGCCGAAGAAGCGCTTGGGCTTATGGAGGGCGTTCGAATCCACGCCGCCCGACAAAATCTTTCCCGACGGCGGAACCACCGCGTTGTATGCGCGCGCAAGGCGCGTGATGGAATCGAGAAGAATTACCACATCCTTTTTGTGCTCGACCAAACGCTTTGACTTTTCGATCACCATCTCCGCGACCTGAACGTGGCGCTGCGCTGGCTCGTCGAAGGTCGACGAGACGACCTCCGCCTTGACGGAGCGCTGCATGTCGGTCACTTCCTCGGGGCGCTCGTCGATTAAAAGGACGATCATCACGCACTCGGGATGGTTTGCGGTGATAGCGTTCGCGACGTTTTGCAGCATCACCGTTTTGCCTGCGCGGGGGGGCGAAACGATGAGCGCGCGCTGTCCTTTGCCTATCGGCGTGAAAAGATCCATGATGCGCGTCGAATAATTTTTCGGATCGAACTCAAGCGCCAGACGCTTATTCGGATAGAGGGGTGTCAGGTTATCAAAGAGGATCTTGTCCCTCATCGCCTCGGGCGGTTCGAAGTTCACATTTTCCACTTTGAGCAACGCAAAATATCTTTCACCTTCCTTCGGCGGACGGATTTGCCCGGAGACCGTATCACCCGTATGCAAATTGAAGCGCCTTATCTGCGAAGGCGAGACGTAGATGTCATCAGGGCCGGGCAGATAGCTGTAGTCGGGCGAACGCAAAAAACCGAATCCGTCAGGAAGCGTTTCCAAAACCCCCTCGCCGAAGATCATGCCGTTCTTTTCGGTCTGCGCCTGAAGCAGCGCGAAGATCAACTCCTGCCTTCGCATGCTGGCGGCATTTTCGATGTTCATAGTGTTGGCCATCTCGATCAGTTCAGAGATCTTCTTGGCCTTGAGATCGTTCAGGTGCATAGACACTCCTAGGACTTGTTGTTTGGAAGGGGTTTAATATTGATTTTTAACACGGTTTTTTCACGCGACGATTATTTTTGGGGGTTACTGAATTTCCTCTGGAAAGTGGGATCATTATATGGAAAAGTGCCGCAAAGTCAATAAAAAGCCTGATTTCCTTGACATTTTTAACCTCGGCTGATACACTCTATCGAATTTCTCTTTATATTTCAGCAAGTTACAACACCTTGGAGGGCCTATGACGCAAGCAAAACACAAGGAGCGTCCCTTTGTCAAGATGCATGGCTTGGGAAACGACGTCGTCATCTTTGATTGTCTCAAGAATGTATTTTCAAATCCCCAGCATATCGCACGGAAACTTCTGAACCGGCACACCGGCGTCGGCGGCGATCAGCTGGTGCTCCTCACCAAATCCAGAAAGGCCGATTTCGGTATGCGCGTCTTCAACGCCGATGGAAGCGAGGCGGAGATGTGCGGAAACGGGATCAGATGCCTTGCGCGCTACATCAGGGATCAGAGGCTCTCCGTGAAAAAGGAGATGAAGATCGAAACGCTGGCGGGAATCAAGGGCGTCAGGTTCATCGGGAATCAGGTCGAGGCGGATATGGGCGAGCCGCAGATGAAGGGGAAAGATATTCCGGTGAATCTGTCCGGCCGCATAATCAACAGGCCCTTGAAGATTGAATCGAAGGATTTCCGCATCACCTGCCTTGCGGTCGGCAATCCCCATTGCGTCATCTTCCAGGAAGACGTGGCGAACTTCCCCGTTGAAAGGTTCGGGCCGCTTCTTGAAAATTATCACCTGTTTCCGAGGCGCATCAACGTGAGCTTTGTGAATGTCGTATCGAAGAACGAATTGCAGATGCGCGTGTGGGAGAGGGGGGTGGGCGAGACGAGGAGCTGCGGGACCGCGGCGTGCGCTGCGGCGGTTGCGGGCGTGCTCAACGGATTCGGGGAGCGAAAGGTCACGATAATTCAGCCTGGCGGCAAGCTTGAAGTGGAGTGGAACCGCAAGGACAACCATATTTATCTGCGGGGGCCCGCTGAAACGGTGTTTAAAGGGTCGATTGCGATTTAATTCCTCCCCTTTGTAAGGGGAGGGAAGGTGGGGTAGATCTACCTCCCCTGTCCCCTCCTTACAAAGGAGGGAAAGAGGTGTTCATGAATTTCCAAGGAGTGATGACAGCCATTGTAACCCCGTTCCGCGACGGTGTTGTGGACGATAAGGCGCTCCGCGCGCTTATCGACTGGCAGATAAAGAGCGGGGTGGACGCGCTGGTTCCGTGCGGCACAACGGGCGAATCAGCAACAATCACATACGAGGAACATGACAGGATAGTGAGGATCACTGTCGAGCAGGCGGCGGGGCGCGTGCCGGTGTTTGCGGGCGCGGGTTCAAGCTCGACTGCTACGGCGATCAAACTTGCAAAGCAGGCGAAAGCGGCGGGCGCTGACGGCCAGCTTCAGGTCACGCCGTATTATAATAAACCGACTCAAGAGGGGATCTATCAGCACTTCAGGGCGATCGCAGCCGTCGTCGACCTTCCGATGATCCTCTACAACATTCCCGGGCGGACGGCCGTCAATATGCTCCCTGAAACTATGGAGAGGCTCTCATCGATCGACACGATCATCGGTGTGAAAGAGGCGTCCGGCAACATGGAGCAGATAAGAAAGATTATTTCGGACGCCCCTCCAAGCTTTCGTGTTTATTCGGGCGACGACGCGCTTAATGTCGAGATATATCAGGCGGGCGGGAAGGGCTGCGTGTCGGTCGCGTCGAATGTCGCCCCGTCGCCTGTCGCCGACGTGTGGGACAAATTCGCATCCGGGAACGTCGACGAGGCGAAAAGGTTGCATGAGGAGCTGGCCGCGCTCAATAAGGCGATGTTTATCGAGACCAATCCGATTCCCGTTAAGACAGCCCTGGCCCTCATGGGAAGGTGTGCGGAGGAGTTCCGCCTGCCCATGACGCCGTTGTCTCTAGAGCACAAAGAGGAGTTGCGCGCTGTCCTCAAGGAATATAAGTTAATTTAGCCTCCCCTTTGTAAGGGGAGGAGAGGTGGGGTAGATCTACCTCCCCTGACCCCTCCTTACAAAGGAGGGGGGAGTTTGTATGAAAATCATAGTTGCAGGTGCAAAAGGGCGCATGGGCACTATCATAGCGCGCCTCGTTAAGGAATCGGAGGGTCTTGTCCTCGCCGGTGAGGCTGAAAAAGATCTGCCGCTTGAGTCGGTCATAGATAAGGGCGATGTTGTAATTGATTTCACCGTGCACGATGCCGCGGCCCGCAATGTTGCGATTGCGGCGCATCACGGCAGGCCCATGGTGATCGGAACCACCGGCCTTTCAAAGGACGAGGAATCGATTATAAAAAAGGCCTCGAGCAGCATCCCGATTGTCTACTCGTCGAACATGAGCATCGGCGTCAATGTGATGTGGAAGATCGTCGAGACTGCGGCGCGCGTTTTGGCGCCGAAATTCAAAGTCGATATCGTGGAAACGCATCATACGAAGAAACTGGACCGCCCGAGCGGAACTGCGAAGAAGATATTGGATATCGTCCTGGCGCAGGGCGGATGGAAGATGGACCGCGACGTGTTTTTTTATGAGGAGAAGTGTGCGGAGCCGGCAGCGGCCGGTCCGGTGAGCGTGTGTTCGTTCAGGAAGGGTGAAGTCGTGGGCGATCACACGATCCACTTCACAAGTTCCGGCGAGTCGATTGAGATAACGCACCATGCGTTCAACCGCGAGGTATTCGCGCAGGGCGCGCTGGTCGCCGCGAAGTGGATCGTCGGCAAACCGCCGGGACTGTATGGGATGATGGATGTATTGAACATTTAGTAAAAACAGCCACAGAGACGCGCTGTGCCTCTGTGGCAAAGATTTTATGAAACCGTCAGAACGACTATCGAAACTCCCGCTGTATCTCTTTGCCGATTTGGACAGGCAGAAGAAAGCGGCGCGCGCGCTCGGCAAAGACGTCATCGACCTTTCAATTGGCGATCCGGACCTTGAACCTCCCCGCGCGCTTGTGGATGCGCTGAAAAATGCGCTGGGCGAACGGGGCATCCATAAATATCCTCCGTATAGTGGGTCGCCTGAATTCCGGAAGGCGTCTGCGCAATGGCTTTCAAAGCGCCATGACGCGAAACTTGATTACGAAAAAGAGGTTCTGGCCCTCATCGGAACGAAAGAAGGCATCGGCCACCTGATACTGGCGATGGTGAATCCGGGAGACGTCGTGCTTGTTCCCTCGCCCGGTTATCCCATGTATATGCAGGCGACCATTTTGGCGGGCGGGACCCCGCATTTTGTGCCGGTGACGAAGGAGACAAACTTTCTCCCCGTCTTTGACGACATACCGAAGGGCGTCCTCAAAAAAACGAAGCTTCTTTTTCTGAATTATCCCAACAATCCGACTTCAGCGACGGCCACACGCGCGTGTTTTGAAAAGGCGATTGAGTTGGCAAAGGAGTATGGCTTCATCGTCTGTCATGACGCCGCTTATCTTGAGATCCACTCCGGAACCGAACGTCCGATCAGCATTTTGTCGCTGCCCGGCGCCAAGGATGTAGCCGTCGAGTTCCATTCCTTTTCAAAGACATTTTGCGTCTGCGGCTGGAGGATAGGTTTTGCGGCAGGTAACGCGGATCTCCTTGGGATGCTGGGGCATTTCAAAGAGAACATGGATTCGGGCGTCTTCACGGCGATCCAACACGCGATGGTCTACGCGATGGAAAATCTTTCGGACCACATCGACGGCATCTCGTCCATTTATGCGTCGAGACGAAAATCGTTTTCGCAAAATCTCGAGCGCATGGGGTTTCGCGTTTTCCATTCCGACGCGTCGTTTTATGTATGGACCGAAATTCCTAAAAAATTGAAATCCATCGAGTTTTGCAAAAAACTCCTGGATAAGGCGGCCGTCGCCGCAACGCCGGGGCTGGGTTTCGGCCCGCACGGCGAAGGTTATGTCCGCTTCTCGCTCACCACCCCCACGGAACGTCTGGAAGAGGCGGCAGTGCGGATGGCCAAGTTATGAAAATGAAACTCCAAGCACCAAATCACAAATTCCAAGTTTACATCGGTGTAGGATCGAATCTTGGCGACCGGAACGGTAATTGTGTCCGGGCACTTGAGAAAATGAGATGGAACAAAAGTATTAATGTTATAGCCGTTTCGAAGTTGCGCGAAACAGAGGCGATAACATTGAATGATGAAAAGCAATTTTCATATATTAACGGTGCAATAAAGATTTCCACGGATCTCGCACCTCATGAATTACTAAACGTGCTGCAAAATATTGAAAGGGAATTGGGAAGGGATAATAAACATCCGAGATGCTCCGCCCGCACGATTGATTTGGATATCCTTTTTTTCGACGATCTTGTTGTTGCTGAAAGCGATCTTGTAATCCCGCATCCTGACATCCAGAAAAGAAAATTTGTGCTTGAACCCCTGTGTGATATAGAGCCCGAACTTATCCATCCTGTGTTGAAAAAAGAAGTGAGGGCGCTGTTGCGGGAGGCAAGGAAGCGTTGAAATGTTCAAATTATTATTTGCATTACTGATCATCTATCTCTTATACACGCTCTGGAAGAGAACCAGCCGCAAGACGACAAAAATTGACAAAGAGCATTTGAGGCACGATCTGGCGCCGGGCGAGATGGTCCCCTGCGCAAAGTGCCGGACGTTCATTTTGAAGAGCGAGGCCATTGAGAAAAACGGGAAATTTTATTGTAGTAAGCACTGTATGTCGTGATGAAAAATCCTCCCCTTTGTAAGGGGAGGTAAGGTGGGGTAGATCTACCTCCCCTTACCCCTCCTTACAAAGGAGGGGAGTAAAAAAGGAGGATCCATGAAAATATTTATCGACACTGCCGACATCAATGAAATTCGCGAGGCGAATGCGATGGGCGTGATCGATGGCGTGACAACGAATCCGTCGCTTGTCGCAAAAACGGGGCGGGATTTCAAAAGTGTCGTTAAGGATATATTGGCGGAGGTGGCGGGGCCGGTGAGTCTTGAAGTCACAAGCCTCGATGCAAAGGGAATGGTGGAAGAGGCGGTGAAGCTTGCGGATCTTTCAAAACATGTGGTCATCAAGATACCGACCACGACCGAAGGTTTGAAGGCGCTTAAAAGCCTCAAGGAAAAGAAAATCAAGACGAACGCCACGCTTTGCTTCTCGCCCAATCAGGCGCTTCTTGTCGCAAAGGCGGGCGCGACTTATGTCAGCCCGTTTGTGGGAAGGCTTGACGACATCACCCACGTCGGGATGGATCTCATTGCGGACATCGTGAATATTTATGAAAATTATAACTTCGAGACGGAAGTGATCGTCGCCTCGATAAGAAATCCGCTCCATGTGCGCGAGGCGGCACTTTTGGGCGCGCATGTCGCGACGGTGCCGTTCGCCGTAATCTGCCAGCTCATGAAACATCCGCTCACGGATATCGGGATCGATAAGTTCCTGAAGGATTGGGCCAAAGTGCCGAAGTGAGCTAAAGCGGTTTTCGCTTGAGATTCAATAAAACCTTTGTGCCGATTGCGCGGAGCACGTCAAAGACGCCCTGTCCTGTGATCGCTACCGTTTCAAAATCATCGGAATTGCTTTTGTTGAGCAGGTTTCTTAGCTCTTCGACAGGCACGGCGTTGGGGAGGTCGCGCTTGTTGTACTGGATGACCATCGGGAGCTTCTCAAACTCAAGGCCCTCGTTTTTGATTATCTCGTGGAGATTTGTGAGGCTTTTCAAATTCTCTTCCATCTTCTGGAGCTGCGAGTCCGCCATGAAAACGACGCCGTCCACGCCCTTGGAGATCAGCTTGCGCGCGGCCGCGTAACCGACCTCGCCGGGGACGGTGTAGAGATGGAGTCTTATCGTGTATCCCTTGAATTTTCCCAAAGAGAGGGGGACGAAATCGAAATATAATGTCCGGTCATTGTCCTGCGACAATGAAATCAGGTCGCCCTTTACCTCTTCTTTGACCTGTTCGTAGATTGCGCGGAGCGTGGTGGACTTCCCGCACAGCGGTGGTCCATAATAGACGACCTTGCAGTTGATCTCTTTTTGCTTATCGTTGATGAATGACATGCCGGCATTCTATTTGGCTTGGGTTTGGATTGTCAATCAATGATTTTCAGGGCCTGCAGTTGATGCAGACGTCGAACCAGTCGGCCGGAAGGTTCGCCTTTTTGCGTATGAACTCAAGCTGCTTTTTGGGGGCGATCTTCTGGCCGCACTTTTTGCAGCGGGCCATCTCGAACTTCACCTTCCATTCGGAGAATATGCGGTAGTTCTCGTCCTCTTCCATCTTTATATAATTGGTGGGGCAGATGTATGCGCACGAGCCGCAGCCGATGCAATCTCCCGCTTCATCGAAGAAGGGTGATGATATCTTGCGCGTGGGGCCCCTGCCGGCAAATGAGATCGCGTTCGCCTCGACGACTTCGCTGCAGGCGCGGATGCACATACCGCAAAGTATGCAGCCGTCGTCTTTCTTGGGGAACCTCACTTTGTCGACATCGACTCCGACCCTCTTTGCGACTTCGATCACTTCAGGTGTTTGGGATGACCGCGCAAGCGTCAGCTCCATCACCATCTTGCGCTGCCTCTGGATCTTGGGGGAGTTTGTCTTGAAGATCTGACCGTCTTTGACAGGGAAGTTGCATGACGTCACGATCTTCGACCAGTCGCCGCGGTCCCATTCGACGATGCAAAGCCTGCAGACGCCGTATGGCTTCAAATCATGGTGGTCGCAGAGCGTCGGTATCGGGATGAATTCCTTTCGGCAGATATCCAGAAGATTTTCGCCCGCTTCCGCCTCAACCTTTTTTCCGTCGATTGTGATCGTCACTTTCGGCATATTACTCAACCTTTATCGCATCAAACTTGCAGTTTTCAAAACAGAGGCCGCACTTGATGCACTTTTCCTGGATGACCGTGTGTACCTTCATCTTGTCGCTGACCTTGCCCTTCACTGTGGCCGGCTTGTCGGTTGCGACGGCAGCCTGTGTCGGGCAAACTTTTGCGCAGGCCTTGCAGCCCACGCAGTTGGGCTCGATCACCGTGAATTTGATCAGCGCCTTGCAGACCTTCGCGGGGCACTTCTTATTTTTTATGTGCGCCTCGTATTCGTTGCGGAAGTATTTGATCGTCGAAAGCACAGGGTTCGGGGCCGTGCCGCCCAGCGCGCACAGGGACGAATCGAGAATCGTCTCCGACATCTCTTCTAAAAGTTCGATGTCGCCTTCGCGGCCTTCTCCGTTGCAGATGCGGTTGAGTATCCAGAGCATTTGACCCACGCCCTCGCGACAAGGAGTGCACTTGCCGCACGACTCTTCCGTCAAAAATTCCGTGAAGTAGCGGGCTATATCCACCATGCAGGTGTCCTCATCCATAACGATCAAACCGCCCGATCCCATCATGGAGCCGGCCTTTGTGAGCTCGTCAAAATCGACGTGCAGATCCAGTTGGCTCTCGGGGAGACATCCTCCCGATGGTCCGCCCGTCTGCACCGCCTTGAACTTTTTGCCCTTGGGTATGCCGCCGCCGATGTCATAGATGATCTCGCGGAGCTTTATGCCCATCGGCACTTCAACGAGGCCTGTGTTGTTGATCTTTCCGACAACCGAGAAAATTTTTGTGCCTTTGCTGCCCGCCGTTCCGATCGAAGCGTACCAGTCGGAACCTTTATTGATGATTAGCGGGACATTCGCCCATGTCTCGACGTTGTTTAGGCAGCTTGGTTTGTTCCAGAGGCCCTGTTCCGCGGTGTGGATATATTTAGCGCGAGGCTCGCCGATCTTTCCTTCAAGCGAGGCCATAAGGGCCGTCGATTCGCCGCAGACAAACGCGCCGCCGCCGCGGCTGATCGTGATGTCGAAATCAAATCCGGATCCCAAAATGTTTTTGCCCAGAAGCCCCAGTTCGCGCGCCTTCTTCAAGGCGATCCGCGCGTTTTTCACCGCGAGCGGATATTCATTGCGGACGTAGATGTAGCCTTTATGCGAACCGATCGCATAAGCGCCGATGATCATGCCTTCGATTACGCTGTTGGGATTTCCTTCGAGGAGCGAACGGTCCATATAAGCGCCGGGATCACCTTCATCCGCGTTGCAGATCACGTAACGGGCCTCGCCGGGCTGCGCTTTCCTGACCGTCTCCCATTTTCTCGCCGTTAAAAATCCGCCGCCACCGCGCCCGCGAAGACCGGCCTTCTTGACCTCGTCAATTATCGCCTCGGGCTTCATACCTAACGCCTTGGGGGTAGCGGCATAGCCGCCTTCCGCTATGTAGTCCTCGATTGAATCCGCATTGATCCTCTGGTTCGCGCCGAAGAGCAGGCGGCTCTGGCGCGCGTAGAACGGCACTTCCTTCTCTAACTTTACCTTCGTTTTGTCGGGCAGCTCGTAGAGGAGTTTTTCCACGACATCGTCGCCTAAGATTGTCTTTTCCACAATTTCAGGGACGTCGGCCGGCTCGATTTTCTGGTAGAAAACCCCCTTGGGCTGGATGAGCGACAGCGGGCCTCTCTCACAGAAACCGTGGCAGCCCGAAACGCGGAGCTCGACTTTATCGCCCAGATTTCTCTTTTTTATCTCTTCGCGGAAAGCTTCGATGACCTTTTCGCATCCGTAGCCGTGGCAGCCCGTTCCGCCGCAAACCGTGACGATAGTTCTTTTCGGATCGCGCTTTGTCAAAAGTTCGGCGCGGAAATTTTCCAGATCTTTTGCTGTTTCTAGCCTTTTCACTTTTTTGGTCCCTTGATACCTTCAATCAGTTTTGAGGTCTTGGTCGCATCCATCCTGCCGTGGTATTCGTTGTTCACGACGACGACCGGTCCCAATGCGCAGGCGCCGACGCACATGACAGTCTCTAGCGTCACCTTCATGTCCTTGCTCGTCTGGCCCGCCTTGAGGTCGAATCCGCGTTCAAGCTCCTCCAGGATTCGCTTGGCGCCGCGCACGTGGCATGCGGTTCCCAAGCAGACATGGACTTCTTTTTCACCGCGCGGTTCAAGCGAGAACGCGCGGAAAAAAGTCGCTACGGAGAACACCTGCGAAAGCGGAATTTTTAAAAGCTCCGCAACCTTTTCCAACGGATGCTTCGGCAGATAATGATACTCCGCCTGAACATCCTGCAGTATGCCGATAAGATGTCCCGCGCTAAAATTGTGATCTTTTACAATTTGTTCAACTTTTGAAAGGTCCATTTTATTTTTTAAGCCGAACGGCGGCATTCCTCTTTTATCTTTTCGTATTCTTCGATCACATGCTTTTGAATATATTCAACGTCCTTTTCGCCCAGATGTTTGAATCTTCCCTGCGCCTTGAAATACTCCGTAACAGGAACCAGTTTTTCGACCTCGATGCTCATCTTCCACTTCCCGTTTTCAATTTCGAAGAGGGGGAAGACACCGCTCAAAACGGCCAGCCTGCTGATCCTTATTGCCGTGTCGGTCGGCGAGCGCCAGCCGGTGGGGCATGCGGAATAAATCTGCAGGTATGCGGGGCCGTCGATCGCAACCGCCTTTTTCACCTTTTCCATCAGGTCGAACGGATAACACGGATTGGCCGTCGCAAGGTACGGGATGCCGTGCGCTGCGACGATGCGCGGCATATTTTTTTTCCATGTGCGCTGGCCGATGCTCTTCGCGCCGGCGGGCGATGTCGTTGTCGTCGCGCCGTACGGCGTCGAACCGGAGCGCTGTATGCCGGTGTTCATGTACGCTTCATTGTCATAGCAGACGTATAAAACATTATGTCCGCGTTCGAGCATTCCGGAGAGCGCCTGAAATCCGATATCGGCGGTCCCGCCGTCGCCAGCCATCGCCACGACCTTCGTTCTGCGATCAGATGGATAGCGGCCCTTGCGTTTCAAAACCTTGAGCCCTGCCTCGATTCCCGAGGCGACGGCTGCGGTGTTTTCAAACAGTGTGTGGATCCACGGGATGTCCCAATTCGTGTTCGGATAGCCCGATGAGATGATCTCGATGCAGCCGGTTGCATTGACAACAATAACGTCTTTGCCCAGCGCCTTGCAGACTTGGCGGACGGCCAGCGCCTCGCAGCAGCCGACACAGCCGCGGTGCCCCGGCGTGAAGGGTTCGCCTTTTTCTACAAGCCTCGATGCATAGACAGAATAATTTTCCATTTTATTCCCTTACTCCCAGCATCTCGTATGATCCCTTTTGTCCTTCGTCGGCCAGCTTGATGCCGCGCCGGATCATGTCGACAAAGTTCTCGGGCAGAATGTCGCGTCCGCCGAGGCCAGCTATGAACGATGCGATCTTCGGCGCCCCCGGAATTCCGTAAAGCGCGCTTTTGATCTCGGATGCGACAGGGCCGCCGGGTCCGCCGTAAGATATCGCGCGGTCGAGGATAATGAGCCTCTTTGCGCCCTTCACCGCTTCCCTCAATTCCTCAAACGGGAAGGGGCGCCACAGGCGGAGTCTTATCTGTCCCACTTTTTCGCCCTGTTTTCTAAGTTCATCGATTGCGAGCGACGCTGTCTGGGAAAAGCTCCCCATTGTGAGCAGGAGCGTCTCCGCGCCGTCCGTCATATATTTTTCAACGGCATTGTATTTTCTGCCGAACGCCTTCGCGAATTCGTCCCATGTCTCTCTTATGACGGGCCGCGTGTTTTCAAAATCGACTTCCTGCGCCTTTTTGATTTCCGTGTAATACTGCGGAATTGCAAATGCGCCCATGGTGACCGGTTTTGCAGGATCCAGCAACGTTTCGAGCTTAATGGGCGGCAAGAACTTATCCACTTCCTCTTGCGAGGGCATCTCGATCGGCTCAACGACGTGTGTGAGATGAAAGCCGTCCAAATTCACCATCACGGGGAAGAGGACTCTTTTGTCCTCTGCGCAGCGAAACGCCCAAATCGTGAGATCAAACGCTTCCTGACCGTTTTCCGCAAATACCTGAATCCAGCCTGTGTCGCGGACCGCCATCACGTCGGAATGATCGCCCCAGACGGAAAGAGGAGATGAGAGGGCGCGGTTTGCAACCACCATGACGATCGGCAGCCTCATTGACGCGGCGATGTAGACAACTTCGTGCATGAGCTCGAGGCCCTGGCCCGCCGTTGAAGTGAATGTGCGTGCGCCGGCAGCAGACGATCCCAGACATGCGCTCATCGCCGAATGTTCGGATTCGACGCAGACATATTCCGCGTCGAGGTGGCCCTCTGCTATGATCTCTGCCAGACCCTCGACGATGTGCGTCTGCGGCGTGATGGGGTAGGCGGCGACAACGTCCACGTTTGCCATCTTTGCCGCTTCAGCCACGGCCAGCGAAACTTCTATTCCGGTCCGTTTGCTCATTTCTTTTTCTCTTCTTTTCCCTCGGGGACCATCTTGAACGCGCCCGTGATGCACTCGCGCGCGCAGATTCCGCAACCTTTGCAATAATACTCATCGATTTCAATGTAACCGTCGGGTTTGATTTTTATCGCCGCATCGGGGCAGTAAAGGTAACAGACCCCGCACTTGATGCAGCGGTCCTGATCGTAAACGGGTCTTTGCGAGCGCCAGTCGCCCGTCTTATATTCGCGAGCACTTCCCGGGCGCTTGATTACCGCACCCTTCTCGACATCCCTCCATGTGTCTTTCTTTGTTGCCATGTTATGAAATCTTCGTGTCTTCGAAGGCCTTTTTAAGCGCGCCGACGTTTCTTTCGGCAAGTTTCGGATTGAAACGTTTGCCGATCTGCGTCTCGACCGAATTCACAGGTACAAGCTGCCTTGCCTTGAGAAGCGCGCCTATCATCGTCGTGTTCGTGATCGGAACTTTTAAAATATCCATCGCGATAGTGAGCGCGTCGACAAGCGCCATCTTTCCCGGAAATTTCGTGTGTTCGCGGACCTCTTTTTCCGTCATCTTTGTGTTGACCACAAGAAGGCCGTCTTTTTTGATTCCGGAGGTGACGTCCATGATGCGGACCAGCGAATCGTCAAGAACCACGACTATGTCGGGCTGGGTCACCTCGGCGCGGACGAGGATCGGCCCTTCGGAGACACGAAGATACGCGACAACAGGCGCGCCGCGGCGCTCCGGCCCGAACGACGGCATCGATTGTGCGTATTTTCCTTCCTCGATTGCTGCAAGGGCGATAAGCTCCGCGCATGTGACTGCGCCCTGACCGCCCCGACCATGAAATCTGACTTCAATCATATTTTTAAGGGGGACACCTTTCGCTGTTTTGGAGCTCAAAGTCAAGGGGAAAACCCAAATTTTCCTCAAGGAAATCCAGCAGTTGCTAACGTTTTAAATCGATTGAGGAATCCGGAATACATTACCGGCACGTCAGGGTCGGATTTTGGCCGAAGGTCGCAAAACAATTGGTCGCGGTGCCGCTTTTTGCGTCCACTTTAGCCGTGACCCACTGGTTCGCCGGCTCGTAGAAGACTTTGACGAGCTGTGCGCCGGGTTTCAACTTGAGGTTTCTGACGGGCGTCTCCCTTTTTGATGCGAAACCCGGGACGGTGACGTAACCCCATGGGCGCGCGTTGACGTTGAGCAGCGCAGGTTCGGTCGAAGGTGTCTTTGTCTCGACAGGCGCCGGAAGGGGAGGCGCGGGAGGCCGCGCGGGAATTTCTGTCGAAGCCACGAGCAGGTTTGAAACCGGACCCCATGGGAGCAGCATGAACAGTATGAGTGCTCCAGCGGTTGCGATGCGTCTCGTAAGGCGAAGATCCGCAATTTTTATTTTGAATTGCGTGATTTTTCCGAACGGCGTCGTTTTCGCGCGGACGGAAGTGACGTCTATGCCCTTTTCATATTCGTTGTCTTCCTCATGCTTAAGGGCCTCGTCAGGAAAAGTTTCTTTCAAGAATTGCCCGAATTCAAATGCGGTGACGACAAGCCCGTGCCTGTGCGCGTAGTCGTTAAGTGCCGTTAGAAATTCGCCTGAAGTCTGATAGCGGGACCTGCAATCCTTTTTCAGGGCCTTGAAGAGAATATTTTTTAGTTCGTCGTCGATTTCAGTTAAAGGTTCCGGCGGAATTTTGGAGCGCTTCACGAGTTCAATCACTTCAAGATCGTTCGGCGCATCATAGAGTTTTCTGCGCGCGAGGAGCTCATATAGCAAAATTCCGGTTGCATAGATGTCCGTGCGCTGATCGACGGCCTGTCCGGAGGCCTGTTCAGGCGACATATATGAATATTTTCCCTTCACCTGCGCGACGACGGTTTCGTATGAGCGGTGCGCGCCCTTTGCGATTCCGAAGTCGGCGACTTTCACGTCTCCGTTCCACGACAGGAGGACGTTCGGCGGAGAGACATCGCGGTGGACGATGTTTAATTGTTTATGGGCAAAATCGAGCGCCTCGAGGATCTGGCAGATGATGAAGATCGTGAACTTGAGCGGTAAGACGATGCCGTCGCGGATCATCCTGCGGGAAAGCGAGCCGATATCCAGCCCTTCAATGAGCTCCATCGATATGAAAAAGCTCTCATCCTCTTTTCCCAATTCCAGAACTTGAACGATGTTGTGGTGCTGAAGATGGACGAGCGCCTTCGCCTCGTCGATGAGCATCGTGACAAAATCTTTATCGGCCGACCATGCGGGCAAAAGTCTCTTGATTGCGACCTTTTTCTCGAATCCCCCTTCGCCTATGTATTTTGCGCGATAGATCTCCGCCATCCCGCCAGTGGCGAGCTTCTTGGTCAGGACATACCGGCCGAATCGATGCGGCAATCGCATGGGCCGACCCTTTATCAGAGAAGGGCATCCATTTTCAAAGCAAATCTAATTATAATATAATGGGTTTATTTGCCTATTATAAGCAATTATGTTATGTTTCCGGTTTATAGACGGGGAGGGAATTATGGACGCAGTAGACCTCGTGAAGGCCTGCACAAAACTCCACAGGCGAAACAGCGGCGCGGTTGTGCGAAACGCAATCAGGGTGGGCAGCGAAATCCGAAGGTCGATGTCCGATTTTTTGAGAAAAGAAGGGTTTGTCGAGATTGCTCCGGTGATCATCTCGCCGATCACCGATCCTTTGTGCCACGCCACCGGCAACGTGCTCTTTGAATATTACGGCCACCCGTTTCAGATCACAAAGAGCATGATCTTTCACAAGCAGATGGCGATGCTGGCCTGCGACCGCATCTTTACATTTTCGCCCAACGTGCGCCTTGAACCGGTGGAGCTTGCCGACACGGGAAGGCATCTCGTCGAATTCACGCAGCTCGATCTTGAATGGAAGGGCGGCACACGCGAAAAATTGATGGCCCTCGGTGAAAAGCTTGTGATCGCTGCGATTTCACAAATCAAAAAGACATGCAAAAAGGAGCTGGCGTCCTTCAAAAGGAATCTCAAAGTGCCGAAGACACCGTTTGAAAAGGTCACATATACGGAGGCATACAAGAAATACGGCCCTGAATTTGAAGTCGTCCTTTCAGAAAGGCACAAGGATCCTTTTTGGATAATTGATATCCCTATGGAGCGCCGCGAATTTTACGACAGGGAGGATCCCAAGCGGCACGGGATACTGCGCGATATGGACCTTGTCTATCCCGAAGGGTTCGGCGAGGCGCTGTCGGGCGGGGAGCGCGAATATGAACACGACAGGATCAAAAAGCGGATCGAAAAATTCGGGATGAATCCGGAGGACCTCAAGTGGTTTTTGGAATTTGCAAGGCTCGGGATACCGAAGTCGGCCGGTTTCGGCATCGGCGTCGAGCGCTTGACGCGCTTTTGCTGCGGGCTCAAACGGATCGATGACGTGACGCTCTTTCCGAAAATCCCCGGCAGCTGGGGCCCGTAGGGGGCGGGGAAGCTTTATCGCGGCGCGAAAGATATGCGAACCCCGACGGCTATCTTCAACAAGCTGCAAAGGGGCGTGGCGCGGGGATGTCTTCTCGCTTACGGCGATTTTCCTCACACGCCGGAAAATCGCCTGCGACTGCGGGCGCTGGGCATTATATGGCTTAGACCCAGCGTCCTCGACGCCGCTCGAAGACATCCCCGCGCCACGCCCCTTCGCAGCATCTTGAATAATGCGATCAGGAGTCCGCATACCGTTTCTTGCCTTGAAGCTTCCCCGTCTCATATTTGATATGTTGATGTGTGTTGTGGTGGCGCTGGCGGGATGCTTCTCGAGCGGCGTGTGAATTGCGCCGCATACAGTAGCCATATGATGCCGCGGCGCAAGAGGCGCAGGCGACGAGGCGGCGTTTGAGACGAGGAGCCGTAGCGAGAGAGACATCGCGCCAGCGCCAACAAAGCATGCTTCAATATAAAACTATTGTGAGGTAGCAGATTTCAGGGGGAGGTGACCATTCGGGACATCTGGTCGAAGACGAACTCCATGAAACGTTTTTTGTCGGCATCGTTGATGCCGCGTATCATTATTCCCGTTTCATAGCTGGTGGCCGAAATTTTGGATTGCCAGACGACTTCGCCGTCGGCCCTCAAGGGATGTTCTTCATCTTCAGGAAGATAGATTTCAATCTCCAGCTTTGTGCCGTGCTCCAGAGGCCCGGGTGTCATGAGTCGGATGCCGCCCAAGCTGATGTCGCTCGATACAACCTCTTGCGGTTTATCTTCTCCGCCCAGCTGATCCACAACACGGTAGCTCACCGTGAGGGCGAGGTCCAGACGCGCAAATTTTCGCCGGTCTGTATAATCTTTGCTCATAACTAATAAGGAGATACCGGGGTTCAAACAGAATATCAAGACGATTGTGTTTATATATTATCATGGTAGAGGTAACTGTCGGCGCAGGGGCGAGGGGATCAGGGGGCGTCTCGGAGGCGGTCGCATCCATGGATACGATACCGCGACCGCCGAGAGCCGACAGCTATCTATGCTCGATAATATCTCCATTATATTGGTTGAACCCAGTGGCGACGAGAATGTCGGGATGGCCGCGAGGGCGATGAAAAATTGCGGCCTGACCGATTTGCGCCTTGTCAATCCGGCCCCTTTCAGGACTCGCGGCGCGAAAAAGTGGGCGTGCAACGCCCGGGACGTCCTTCATCGCGCGAAGGTATTTAAGAGCCTTGAAGATGCAGCAGCGGATGCAACGTTTATCGTCGGCCTTTCAAGGCGGGAAGGCAGGCTTCGTCCACCGACACTTTCGGCCCGCAAGGCCGCTTCCACTATATATACACGGACGAAGAGGGGGCCTGTGGCTTTGGTCTTCGGTCGCGAGGCGGATGGTTTAAACAGTTCGGAGCTTGACCTTTGCGATTCTGTGTGGACGATTCCTACATCTAAGCTATATCCGTCTTTGAATCTGGCGCAGGCGGTCATGGTGGCGGGGCATGAGATATTTAAGATGCAAGAAGCCAGAAGCCAGAAGTCAGAAGCCAGAAATGATGAAGAGATATTTGCTTCAAAAAAAGAGATAGCCCCGGTGTTGAAGCGGCTTTCAGAGGCGCTGATACGCCTGGGATACGACGATTCGGATGGCGGGAAGTTGAGGAGAAAGATCATGCGCGAGTTTGAAGGGATTTTCGGCCGGGGCGGCCTTTTTCCCAAGGATTTAAACATGTTTAGAGGCCTGACGGCCCGTATCAACGAGCGGGCGAGGCAATAAAAGGTTGCAAATGGCGAAGAAATACACTAGGAAGGCCCGATCCAAACATCCTAAAAAAGTAACGAAAGGAGCAAGTATGCTTAAAAACGGGTATTATTCATTCACGTCGGAATCGGTGACGGAAGGCCATCCCGACAAGGTATGCGACCGGATCTCCGATTCGGTTCTCGATGAGATCCTGAAACAGGATACTGCAGCCCGTGTCGCCTGCGAAACGATGGCGGGTTCGGGCTTCATCATCGTGACAGGCGAGATCACGACGAAGGCCTACGTCAATGTGAAAGACGTCGTCCGGGGCGCTTTGAAAGACATCGGCTACACAAAACCGGAATACGGTTTTGACTATAAGAGCGTGGGAATCCTCACTTCGATCAACGAACAGAGCTCGGATATTGCTATGGGCGTTAACACGAAGAAGGGTGCGGAAGATTACGGCGCAGGCGATCAGGGCATGATGTCCGGCTACGCGACGACCGAGACGCCCGAATACATGCCGGCCCCGATTCTTTACGCGCAGAAGCTTGCGATGCGCCTGTCGGAAGTCCGAAAAGACGGCACGCTCAAGTATCTTCGCCCCGACGGCAAGACGCAGGTCACGGTCGAGTATGAAAACGGAAAGCCCAAGAGACTTAGCTGTGTCGTCGTGGCCGCGCAGCACGACGAAGGCGTCGATATTGAGCAGCTGCGCCGCGACATCAGGCGCACGGTGGTTGAGCCGGTCTGCGGAAAACTTCTTGATTCCAACACGCAATACTACATCAATAACACCGGCAGGTTCGTGATCGGCGGGCCGGTGGCGGATTCAGGCTGCACGGGTAGAAAAATCATTGTCGATACTTACGGCGGAGTCGGCAACCACGGCGGCGGCGCGTTTTCCGGAAAAGATCCGACGAAGGTCGATAGAACCGCTGCATACATGACGCGCTATCTTGCGAAGAATATCGTTGCGGCGGGGCTGGCGGATCGCTGCGAGATCCAGCTTTCATACGTCATCGGAAGCCGCGAGCCGCTTTCGATATTCATCAACACGCACAACACTGGCAAGGTCGATCCGCAGAACATCGCGGTTGCTATCCGCGAGAGATTCTCATTGAGCCCGGGCCAGATGATCAAGCATCTCAATCTGGCGAGGCCGATCTTCTCCAAGACCTCGGCATACGGCCATTTCGGAAGGAACGATCCGGACTTCACATGGGAGAACCTGGATTGTGTCGATTACTTCAAGAAACTGCTGAAATAATAATCGGATGAAAAGAAATAGGGGGACGCTTCTCCTCTCAAAAAGAGAAGCGTCCCCCTCATTTTTAACACTCCGACCTTGCCGGCTCCAGAACATTTGCATGGTGCGGGGCCTTTACGACCCTGATGAGGATGATGGAAATGATGCACATGACGCCCGAAATTATGAAGGCGTTCATGTAATTTCCCGCTTCAAATGTCTTTGTCGCCACCACACCTGCTTTGTCAACCGCCTCATACGGGATGACCTTGATGATCGCCATGAGCTTGGGTGCGAGCCAGGGCCCAAAGAGCCCGCCCGCGCCGTAGGCCGTGAACATCCAGCCGTAATTGGCGCCGACGTTCTTCGTGCCGAAGTAATCGGCGGTGACCGCGGGATAGAGCGCGAGAAATCCTCCGAAGCAGAAACCTACAATACCGATGCCGCTGATATATGACGGATAGGAAGTGAGCCAGTTGAGCGCGAACATTGCGGCCGCTGCGATGAGGAACATAAGAGTTAAGGTGTTTTTGCGTCCCATGTTATCCGAGACCTTGCCCCAGACGATTCGCCCGATGGCGTTGAGAATCGATACGGCAATGACGGCGGACGCGCCGAGCGAGAGGATCCTTGCGCAGACATCCATGGCCAGCGGCTGGCCGGTCGTCGATTGGGCAAGCATGGAGCATGATTGCCAGACGTTCGTGATATTCATGATAATCATGAGTCCAGCCGTGCAACCGGCAAAATAGGTGAGCCACAGAAGCCAGAACTGTGCGGTCTTGAGCATCTCCTGCCACGTGAAATCTTCCTTCATGCCGGCGTTATTTGAAGCGGTCTTTGGATTCCAGCCCGCGGGCTTCCATCCGGCGGGCGGGTTTTTCATGAGCTGTGCGCCGATCACGACTGCAACAAAAAAGATCAGCCCCAGATACATGAACGTGTTCATGATGCCGTCCGTAGCAATGAGCGATTTTGCAACCGGCGTGAAGACAAGCCCGCCTGCGCCGAATCCTGCGACCGCAAGACCCGTTATGAGGCCGCGCTTATCCGGAAACCACTTCACGCACGTTGCAATTGGACAAACATAGGCGGCGCCTATTCCCATTCCGCCAAGGATGGAAAAGCCGATCACGAACGTCGTCAGGTTGGTCGAGTATTTTGCAAGAATAAGACCTGCGCCGAGCAAAATTCCGCCGATCGTCGCAATAATTCTTGGGCCGACCTTGTCCTGAATCCTTCCCGCGAAGATCATGCTCAAGGCAAACATGGCGAGCACGAGCTGCGAGGGAAGCGCCAGATCGGTCGGCGTCCATGTTGGAAACTGTTCTTTGAGTGCCGGCTTGAAGACGCTATAAATGTAAATCGCGCCCAAGCTGATCTGGATGAGCAGCGCACCAAAAACAACGAGCCAACGTTTCTTTTCCATGAATCCTCCTTCCCCTCCTTTGTAAGGAGGGGTTAGGGGAGGTAGATCTACCCCACCTAACCTCCCCTTACAAAGGGGAGGGATGTTATTAACTTGTCAATCTCTCTAGGGCCTCTTTATATTTCGCCGTGGTTTGTTCCACGATTTCGCGTGGAAGCTCCGGCGCCGGAGGCGTCGTGTTCCATTTTATGCTGATCAGGTAATCCCTCACGAACTGTTTGTCGAAAGACGGTTGGGATCTTCCGGGCTTGTAGACATCCATCGGCCAGAAGCGCGATGAATCGGGTGTCAAGACCTCGTCAATCAGTATCAGCCGGTCATTTAAAATGCCGAATTCAAATTTCGTGTCGGCGATGATGATCCCCCGCTGCATTGCGTATGCGGCCGCATCATTATATATGGCGATGCTCGCATCCTTCACCTTACCGGCAAGCTCGCTTCCTATAATGTTTTTGAGCTTTGAAAACGAAATATTTTCGTCGTGCGCGCCTATTTCAGCCTTTGTCGACGGCGTGAATACGGGCTCTGAAAATCTTGACGATTCCAAAAGGCCGATGGCAACTTTTTCACCACAGACGGTTCCGCTTTTTTTGTACTCCTCCCACGCCGATCCGGAAATATAGCCGCGCACAATGGCTTCAACAGGAAGCGGTTTTGCCTTTTTTGCAATCGTCGTGCGCCCTTTGAGTATTTCCAGATCTTTAGGATCGGATACGACATCCTCAAGCCTCGTGTTTGAAAGCTGGTTTGGAATTATGTTTTTTGTCTTTTCAAACCAGAAGTGCGAGAGCGCCGTCAGTATGCGGCCTTTTTCCGGGATAGGTGTCGGCAGGACCACGTCGAAACAAGAGATTCTGTCGGTTGCGACGATTAAAAGCTCTTCGCCGAGATCGTAGATGTCGCGGACCTTGCCGCGCCCCAGTAAAGTTAAACCAGTGATGTCAGTTTGAGTTACTGTGTTTTGCATTGGAGGGAAAAGATCAAATGGCTTTCGCTCACTTTTTCTTCTTTGCCGTTTTCTTTGACGAACCGCTGTGGCCCGGACAATCGATGACCTGCCACTCTTTGTCCGTGCACTTATCGCCGGTGGTGTGGTATTCGCCGTCGTAGTAGCCGGCCCCGGTCTTTTCTTCTATCTGCTTCTTGCGCCTGTGCTTATAGTCGCTTTGAGACTGGCTGTAGCCGCCTGACTCGTCTTTTTCTATTTTGCCGGTCCGCTGGAATTTCTCTATGGCGAACGTGAGCGACGGCATGGCGAGGGTTAAAACTATTACGGTTATGATTAGTTTCTTCATGGGACTATTTAATAGCCCATAAGAAAGCTGAATTCCAGCAAAATAATTAAGGATCAATGCGGATAGTAGATAGGCATGCCCGTACCCATCCACATGTAAGGGTTTCCGAGCATCCAGTAGTTATAGGGATAAGGCATTCTGTAAGTGGCTGTGGCCATTACAGCCATGTTAGACATCAAGGAAACGGCGGGTGGAGTCGTGGGATATACCTGCGGCGCCGATACGGTCCGGTGCATGCTGTTCATGAGACCCGCAGTGTGGTGGTCCATACCGGAAGAGTAGTAGCTGCCCACAAGGACCTGACCCCTGCCGTTTGCAAAAGGCCTCATGCAAACTGCAAAATCCTCAAGGCGATCAGCAACTTGGGGGCAGGGCGGATTGGCCAGCGCGGCTCCCGAAACGAAGAGGAGAGCCAAGATAAAACATGTAAAGACGAATCGTTTCATATTTCAATGTATCCTATACTATTATCGGCAGTTCCACGAAAAAGTTTCGTTGTTTTATGGGATTGACTAGCTGCGAAAAAGGTTTATAAGATCAAGCCCTTACAAAGGAGGAAGCCATGACACGCGTATTTCAGGCCAAAGAATTGGTCGTAACCGCTCCGGATGAGACAGGGATGCTTGCCCGCATCACATCCCCCATCGCGGAGGCCAGGATCAACGTGAACGCATGCTTTGCGTTTTCCGAAAAAAAGAACGCTTCTTTCCACTTTCTGACCTCTGATAATTCAAAGGCGATCGCCGCGTTGTCGAAGGCGGGATTCAAGGCCACGGAGCGCAGCGTCGTCGTGGTCGAAACGACCAACGAGATCGGAACGCTCGCTAAGGCGGCAAGCCAGCTTGCGGAGGCGAAAGTCAGCCTCGATAGTTGCTATGCGACTGCCGCAAATCAGGGCAACACCTGGATCGTGTTCGGCACGACTGCGATCGAAAAGGCCTTAAACGCGATTTCATAACCTTGGGCATTATTCTTAAAAAAGTCGGGCTCGCCTTCCGCTTGGCGCGTGTGAGCTATTTTCCCGTCGGAATCATCCCCGTCCTTTTGGGCACTGCCATAGCGTGGCACAATATTCACTATATAGTCTGGTGGAGATTTTTTGTCTGCCTTGCGGGCGTATTTTTCGCGCATCAGGCCGCAAATGCCGCCAATGATTATTTTGACGAGATCACAGGCATTGATCGGTACGCGTTTGAAAAGATTCCCGAGGGACGCGGGAGCCTGGTCTGCGGTTCAGGAATCCTTACTTCAGGGCGTCTGACGCTGAAAGAAGCGCGGATTGTCATCGCGACTTTTTTTATCATCTCACTTGCGTGTGGAATTGCGCTTACAATCAGCGGCGGCTGGCCCATAGTTTTTCTGGCCGCGGCGGGTTTTTTCCTTGGGATGTTTTACTGCGCGCCGCCGGTTGCATTCGGATACATTGGATACTGGCTGGGCGAAATAGGGATCTTTTTTGCATTCGGCCCGCTCCCGGTCCTTGGAAGTTATTACATCCAGACGGGACAATTTTCATGGGATGCGGTCATAGCATCTTTACCTGTCGCACTTCTCACAACATCGGTAGTTTTCAACCAGCACTTTGCGCATGCGGAAGCGGACAGAGCGGGGGGAAAACGAACGCCTGTGGTGCTTTGGGGCGAGAAATCCATGCGTTTTGCCTCACAGATGCTTCTGGCCGCCGTTTATGCGTGTATAATTTTGGGGGTGTTATTGAAAGCGTTTCCCGTTGCGGCGCTTGCGGCACTTCTTGTTGCGCCGGTCATTTTGATCCCGGCATTTAAAATCCCGGTTCCGGCGGGGACGGCCGCATCACTCGCGTTTCTTTTTAAAGTTGTGAAGGTGAATATACTGACTTCGCTGATTCTCATTCTGTCTTTTCTTTTAACTTCTTGAGAACCTTTTCGAACGCCTTGTTGGCCTCTTTTTTGTAATCTTCCGCAGAGAAAAGTTCCATCGAAATTGTCTTTGAAGTTTCGCCTGATATTTCCCCGTCGCGGACAAATTCCTGGCCGGCCTTCTTTATAGCATTTGAAATATCGTGCGTCTTGAAAGGGTGATATATCTTCGCCGCATCCAGCGCCGGAGCGGCGGGGCGAAGGACCGCGCCCGCAAATTGCGCGTTCATGTTTTTGCAGATCGCCTTGATATGGTGGACCAGAGGATCGAAGTTGTCCATCTCCGGAAAGCCGCACACGGAAACAAGCGCGAGCCGCGACGGATGCTTGAATCTGGCGGGATGGCGTATGTGGCCTTCTCTTATTTCAAAAAACGGCTCCGCCGTCGGAACAAGTCGATCAATGCAATTTTTCAAAAGACCGGTCATACCGTCCACGTAAACCGGTGACGCGATGACCACGGCGTCGGCGTCGTTGAACAGGGGGAGCATTTCATCCATGTCATCCTTGTGTATGCACTTGCCGGGTGTTTTGAGCCAGCACGCAAGCTCGCCCGTGCAGTGATGTATCTTTTTGCCCGCGAGATTCACGGTCGTGACGGCACCACCTGCCTCCTCCATCCCTTTGATAAACTTCTCCAGCACCCACCACGTTTTCCCTTTAGTTCCGGAGGGGCTGCCGTTTATTGCGAGGATCTTCATTTTTCCTCCTTGCCCGCCGATGTTTCAGTGGCGGGCTTTTTTGCTTCGAGGAGCGGTTCAGGGTGAACCACCACGTCCGCGTTGGGTATGATCTTTTGTATCGTGTCTTCAATCACTTCAGTGAGCTTGTGGGCCTGTTTCAATGTCTGGTCGCCGTTCATGAGGACGTGGATGTCGATAAACAGGTTGGATCCTATGTAGCGCATCCTGACGTTGTGGCAGTCCATCACGCCGGGCAGAAATTCAACCGCCGATATTATTTTTTGTTCCAAACCTTCCGGAGCGGCATCAAGGAGCGCGTTGATCGTCCGGTGGCCGAGCCTGATGGAGACATAGATGACGATCAAAGCGACTATAAGCGCCGCTACCGCATCGGCGTGGTGCAAAAATTCCAGAGAAGGGAAATGTTCGCTGACCTTGACGCACACAAGCCCCAGTATGACGACCGCGGAGCTCCAGATGTCCGTCGAAAAGTGGAGCGCGTCCGCTTCCAGAGCCTGGCTGTTGTATTTTTTCGCGACGCGGTAGAGGACCCGCGAGCGTGAAGCGTCTATTATAATTGATACTGCCATGACGGCGAATGACCAGAAAGTGACGTCCACCGGGATGAATCTGTAAAACAGGCGGTCGACTCCTTCGTAGATGATCCATGCGCATGTGACCAGAAGAAGGAGCGTTTCAAAGAGCGCGGAGAGGTTTTCCACCTTGCCGTGGCCGTATTTGTGATGATGGTCGGCCGGTTTTCCTGAAATCTTGATGGCAAAAAGGGTCATTGCGGCGGCTACCAGATCCAGCCCGGAGTGGGCCGCCTCTGCCAGAATACCCAAGCTGCCGGTGGAAAGGCCGACTATGATCTTGAAGGCGGTGAGGCCGACGGCGGCAATGACGGAGGAGAGCGCCGCAGAGCGTTTTTCGTGATAACCGTTTTCGGCAGGCGTGGAGATAACCATAAAGAAACCGTAATTGAAGTAATATTAATACACGAATCTCTCGTAAAGACAATTTTTTTGCCCGATTGTCGTGCATGCTGCCCGAAAATCATACAATTCTTCAAGGGACTGACAAATCCATTTCCTTTCAATTCAAGACGTTATGATGCCCGATTCGTTGGCACTCAATTTGCTTATTCAAGAACGCATGTTGCCTGCAACTCCGTCAAATTATTCAGGCCTCCTTGAAAGCGTCAGCACACTTCTCGAAAACGCCCGCCGCGCATCTGTACGTGCCGTAAACGTCATATTGACGTCGACGTATTGGGAAATCGGCAGAAGAATAGTCAAACATGAGCAGTCAGGTCACTTGCGTGCAGAATATGGCAAAGCCTTACTGGTGCATCTGTCGGCGGACCTGACAAAACGTTTTGGACGCGGATTTTCGACAGATAACCTTGAAACAATGCGCCTGTTTTACAATGCCTATCCCGCCTCGAAGATTTCCGAGACAGTGTCTCGGAAATCCGGTAAAAGACCCGTGACTCTCGGTCTCAATGACCTTTCAACAATATTTCCACTGCCATGGTCGCACTATGTCCTTCTTTTAAGGCAAAGTATTTCATCCAATGCGCGCAGTTTTTACGAAACGGAGGCTATTCGTAGCGGCTGGTCGGTGCGCCAGGTGAAGCGGCAAATCGAATCCCGATTTTATGAACGAACGCTGCTCTCAAAGAACAAAAAAGTAATGCTTTCAAAGGGTGCCAAACCTCAACCGCAGGATTTGGTAACACCGGAACAGGAGATAAAAGATCCGTATGTCCTCGAATTTCTCGGTCTGAAAGATGAATATTCGGAAAACGATCTGGAAGAGGCCCTTATTCGACACCTTGAATCGTTTCTCCTGGAACTGGGAGGCGATTTTGCATTTATCGGCAGGCAGAGACGGCTCCGTATAGGGAATGAATGGTATCGTGTCGATCTTGTTTTCTATCATCGCCGTTTAAAATGCCTTATTCTTATCGATCTCAAATTGGGGCGGTTCTCCCACGCCGATGCGGGCCAGATGCATCTTTATCTCAACTACGCCCGTGAACATTGGACGCGCTTTGATGAAAATCCTCCGGTCGGTTTGATCCTTTGTGCCGACAAAAACGCGGCTGTGGCAAAATATGCCCTCGAAGGTTTGCCGAATAAGGTGGTGGCTGCGGAATATAAACTAGTGCTGCCAAAAGAAGATCTCTTGATCTCCGAACTCAAAAAAACTCAAAGAAGTCTGATTGAGCGCCAAAAACCTTGCAAAAGACACCTTTAGCCTTTCGCCTCCTGACTTCTGACTTCTGGCTTCTGACATCTGGCCTCTGGCTTCTCGCCTCATCCTGCCTTTCCGCTTTTCTTGCAATAGGATGGGGAGGGGGTAAATAGTGAACGATTAATATATTTTTAACATTTGCTACGTGAAGCGTGGTTACAAAATTTGCCCTGAAAGTCGCCGAATTTTGCCGCTTGCCTCTAAGAGGCAAATTTGTTAGGGGGCAAGGCAATTTCGATGCTCGCCTCAATGGAGGGGCGGGCGCTCCCATCGTCTAGCGGCCTAGGACATTGCCCTCTCAAGGCAAAGACCGCGGGTTCGAATCCCGCTGGGAGCGCCCGCCCCTTAATTATTTAAAGGAAACACAACCGTTTCTCAAAGCAATAGCCGTTTTTTGCGAAATATGTTAACTTACGCGGCTAATAAAGGGGGACATATGAAAAAAATTTGGGTGATAGGTTCTGTCCTGTTTGTAATTTTTTCCGCGACGTCTTCATTTGCGGCCAATTCGGTGAATATTTCAGGCAATCTCAAAATGGACGGTTATCTCACAATTGACATCAATTGGGTCGTGGACACCGCAAAATATCCCGTCAAGGAATCGATCCGGCAAAAGGTGTACGATGAAATATGGGGGGCGGTCATGCCGAAGCTCGTTAAAAATATGGGCGAGCCGGCCAAATGCGCGCAGACAAAATTTACGAAACTCTTCGAAAACAAGAAGCTCTTAAAGCAGCGCCCCGATGGAAGCAAGGTTTATGATTACAGTACGACAATAAGATTCGATTGTTCTATGGGAGTGGTTCAGGAGAAGGGGACGCCTATGAGCCCCGAAACGTTCACAGAAGGTTTCCACGACGGCTTCACAAACGAGGCCGATTCGTTTTAAATAAGAATAAGGGGACGCTTCTCTTTTTGACAGGAGAAGCGCCCCCTTTTATCAAACTTCCAAAACCTGACTATAGCGCGTTTTCCCAGCGCTGATTCAGGGCGGTTTCGTATTTCGGCGCCTTCACAGGTGCCGGTGCGGCTGCTGCGGGCTGTGCCGCGGCGGGAGCAGGCTGAACAGGCGCGTCAAATTCCAGCTGCATGTTCATCGTATAGACCTTCGAGCCGTCAGGGCGCGTTTGCAGAAGCGTCGTGTTTTCCTTGATAAGGCTGAAATTGCTCTGATCGAAGGAAACGGCGATTCCCTGCGCGGCCGCTATGATCTTGGGAACGACCTGATCGCGAATATCCTGGCGCACTTTATCCCTGATGGCTTCGCGCGAAAGGCCCGGATATCTGGACGAATCGATTGTCCAGTCCACGTTGATCGTAAGTTTCCCGTCCTTCACGATGTCGCCGGCGACGTTCACCGAATTGCCCTTCGCCATCGCGGGGAGGGCAAAACAAACTGCCAGTACAACAGCCAATAAAGTTTTCTTCATTTGAGCCCCCTTTCTATAGGTTTTTAGTCCATACCCCGTTGTCCATTCTTTTTCAACTATTATAATTTAGGGGGACACTTCTCTTTTTGACAGGAGAAGCGTCCCCCGATTTTTAAGCCACCGTATCACTATGGACGATGATTTTCTGGCTTACGAACGTGTAATACAAAAGGTGCTTCATCCTGTAATTGAAGAGCAAAAAGCCGAATGTCAGGGCGACAAGGCAGCTGAAGAAATAGCCATACCCGTACCAGGACAACCCGGCATCTATTGAATATTTTGAAAAGAGGATATTCGTTATTGCAAAAATTGCCGTCATTGCGAGAGCGTCCGCCCTGAAGTCAAAATACAGAATTATTATGAGGAGCGTCTGGAGCATGTCCAGAAGCATCAAATCCGGTTTTTCGGATATGGCCTTGAGTATTGCGTCCTTGCCGTTTTCCGCTATGATGACGTCGTAGTTTGCCTTTTCCAGGCGGAGCATCATCATCTCGAGGAGCACTATCTCATCCTCCACGACGAGGATTTTTTTTTGCCATCGAGCCCTCCATTAGGGGGACAGTCCCCTAATATACCGATCGAAAATTAGATGCAATTTTTAATCTCTTTGAGTATTGTAGGTCGAATTATGGACTTTAAATCCGGTCCTACAAAGTTTGCCCCGGCCGAGAGAAGCACGGCCAAGGATATCGAGCAGCGAAAAAAGCTCGTTGCCGACAGCGTGTTCCGTGACCCGACCACCCTAACGATGCTCAATGCGGTCTTCGATATTGTCTTGATACTCGATAAGAACCGGCAGGCCGTCTTCGCCAACACATCGCTGCAGAAATTCCTTGGCATAGCCAATATTGATTCGGTTTTGGGCTATCGGCCGGGCGAGATATTCGACTGCGTCCATGCCTATTCAGTGGATACGGGTTGCGGGACGACTGACTTTTGCAAGTTCTGCGGCGCGGTCAAAAGCATACTCATAGCGCAGGAAGGCAGATATGACGTTGAAGAATGTGTGGTCATGAAAAAAGACGGAAGCGCCGTTGATCTGGCTGTTGCAGCAGCGCCGATCCGCATCGGGGACGAAAATTTTACAATTTTTGCAATAAGGGACATCAGCGACCGTAAGCGCAGGGAGCTTCTGGAGGGCGTCTTCTTCCATGATGTGCTCAATGTGGCGAGCATAATCTGGACGGCCACCGAAATGCTTAAAAGCGGATACAAAGAAAAACAGGAAGAGTTCATAGATAAGATATATGCGGCGACTTTGCGTCTGATAGACGAGATCAAGACGCAGAGCAATCTTGCGAAGGCGGAAAAAAGCGAGCTGGCGGTGGACATAAGGGAAATCAAGGCGATGGATATGATGGACCAGGCGGTTTCGCTGTATAAGGATTTTGGCACCTCAAGGGGAGTGAGAATTGAAATCGGGGCCGAATCGGAAAACGTCGCTTTTAAAAGCGATCCCGTCCTGCTCCGCCGCGTGCTTGGCAACATGATAAAGAACGCAATTGAAGCGGCGGAGAAGGGGGAGGTGGTTAAAATAGGATCGAGAAGAGCGGACGATTCGGTGCAATTTTGGGTCAACAACAAAGCCGTGATGCCTCCGGAAGTCAGGATGAATATATTCAAAAGATCTTTTTCGACAAAGGGGAAGGGGCGCGGGCTCGGGACTTATAGCATCAAGATTTTCACGGAGCGCTATCTTCAGGGGAAGGCGGACTTCACATCTGAAAGCGGTAAAGGAACGACCTTTTTTGTGAGCTATCCTTTGGATCCGATGCTGAATAAGTAAAAAACGGAAGGGCTTGCATTTGGACGCCGCCTAAAAGATAATGCGAAAAATGAAAGGGGGGATTTATGGGGCAAGAAGAAGTGATGAAAATGCAGGTTGAGCAGATGAGCCAAGGGTTAGGTATAGGCATGATCATCTTATGGGTCGTGTTTTATCTGTTCTTTGCCTATTGTCTTGCAAGGCTCGCCAAGAAGTTCGGTATGCCGATGGGGACCGCATTCATCTGGGCGGTGATCCCGATCGCAAACATCTTTCTGCTTCTGAAGCTCGGTGCAAAGCCGATGTGGTGGTTCATTCTCCTTTTGATCCCGATCGTCAACATCGTCATCGCGATAATGATCTGGATGTCGATTTGCGAGAAGCTGGGTAAGCCCGGCTGGTGGGGAATTGTGATCGGCCTGGTCCCGTTTGTTAATATCATATTGTTCCTGATACTTGTATTCGGGAAACCGGATACCGCCACAGCCACGGTGTAGAATTTTGTTGAAGAAGGGGACGCTTCTCATTTTCACATGAAGACCATGCGAACAGGAGAAGCGTCCCCTTTATTTTTACTTCGTCATATACGGATGTGTGACCACGATCTTCCAGTCCAGAGTTTCGATTGTGTCCCATGCGGCGACTTTGTAGACGACGTTTTGGCTGTCCTTTGAAAGGAACGAATAGTAGCTGACGCCAATCGGATCGCTTCTTATCTTTTCGCCGAATTCTAAAAGTTCAGGAAAATTTGCGTAAAGTTTGTCGGAAAAAAGCATGAGGCCGATCTGTTTGGGATCCTCGTCATATATGATATATCCGTCGTTTTGCATGCACCAGAATTGGTAATCGCTTTTTAACGGATCTGTGGGCAAAAGTTTTTGAATGGTAGCGGCGTCGATGGTCTTTGATTTCGTCTTTCTGACGTATGCATCAAGATTTTCGGCCGATTTCCTTGCAAGCTGCATTGCGTCCTGCGAAAGATTTGTCACTTCGACCAGTGCATTTTCAGCGCTGATCCTGGCCCTTTGCGCATCATATGCAAAGTGAAGCGAAAATCCGGCGCCGGCAATGATGGCCAGAACGATCGCCAATGCCGCCGAAAGCGGGGCCTTATTTCTTGCGACAAATCGCTTCAATATCTCCATTCCCGAATAGGCGTATACGCTGACCAGACGCCCGTCACGGTATGCCTTGAGCTCCCTTGCCATCTCGGAAGCGTCTTTAAAGCGCTTTTCCCTGTCCTTCGACATGGCCTTTTCGCAGATTGCGCAAAGCTCCGGAGGGGCGAAATTTCCGCATGAACGGGGAGAGGGCGACACGGCATCGCTTACGATTTGCGATATTATGTCTTTTGTCGTTCCAAGGTAAGGCTTTTCGCCGGAAAGCAGCATGAAAAAAAGGATCCCCAAGGCATAGACGTCGGTCCTTGGATCCACATCGCCGAATTTCTTGTCGATCTGTTCGGGGGCCATGTAGGACGGGGTTCCGATGAGGGCCCCCTGCCTCGTTTCAAAGGGATCAATTTCATCCAGGTCTATAGATGATATCGATAGTTCTCTCGGCTCATCGAAGCCTTGTTCTCTCCAAACTTTTGCCAGTCCCCAGTCGAGGATTATCGTCTCGCCGAATTCGCCAAGTATGATGTTCGCGGGTTTCAGATCTCTGTGGATGACGCCTCTGGAGTGCGCATAGGCGACGGCCTCGACGACCGATATGAGGCTGTCAAGCAGCTTGAGCCTGTTTCTGAACGCCTCCTCGGGCGTCGCCCCGAAACATGCGCCCATGGCGTCGTGCAGGGTTATGCCCTGCACGTGTTTCATTACGTAGAATGGGGCTCCGTCCGGTTTTGCCTCCAGCTGATAGACAGGAACGATTCCCGGATGCTCCAATTGGCCCGAAATCTTTGCCTCCCTTAAAAAACGGGCGGTCGCCCGATCTTTGAAGGCGCCCAGTTTTTCGAGGTTGAGCTCTTTTATTGCGACATCGCGGCGCAGCTTCGTGTCAAACGCCAAAAGCACGCGTCCGATCCCGCCGGTCCCGAGCGTTCCCCGTATTTCAAAATTGTTGTAATGGACGTCGCCGCCCTTTGGTTTGTCCATAGTTATAGATCCAAATATCTCAAATTTCGTGTTTATAAAAGGAGATTTTTATCTATTCGCTCGCGCGGAGTGAATCCGACGCTCGCTAAGGTCAGGGGGAGATCCTGCTCTCCCCCTGACCACCCCCATCGGGGCTTCGGCACGCTTTCAGGTGTGTGGGAGTGGTGAAAAATGAGAAACTTGAAGCTATCATTGCATTTTTCACCACTTACTTATAGTTGGTTACTTCGGAAAGGGAGGGCAATATGCGTTCTGTAAAATTCGTAATTTTCGCGATGGCGGCGGTTTTTTTGCTTTCATGCTCGAGCGGCACATCGACAAATGGAGGCGGAGGAAACGGCGGCGGTGACGGGGGCGGCACAACAACTGCAATCATAGCGGATCATCTTGCCGCAGCCGCGTTTGATCTGATTCCCGCGTCGTATATCAGTCAGGCGATAAGCAATTTCCATATCTTTTACGGACACACGTCGCACGGCAGCCAGATAATCACGGGTCTTCAAATGCTTCAGAGCGCAACCTACGACTACGGCAGTTTGAGCATTCAGGAGGAGGGCACGGATCTGGGAGATTCATCATGGCCGGAGATCACGCGCACCAGATTGAATGAGGCCGGAAACAATATAAATGTCGTGATGTGGGCTTGGTGCGGGCAGGTATCTGAAGAGTCAACTGATATAAACGCGTACCTCAATTCAATGAGCCAGCTTGAAAGGGACTATCCGAGTGTGAAATTCATATACATGACCGGACACACTGACGGTACCGGTGAAAGCGGCACGCTGCGCACGCACAACAAACAGATTCGCGATTACGTCGAGGCAAATAATAAGACACTCTTCGACTTCGCGAATGTTGAAAGCTACGACCCTGACGGAACCTACTATGCGGATACAAGCGATAACTGTGGATGGTGTGGGGCTTGGTGTTCAAGCCACACCTGCCAGGTTTGCGCCGACTGCCAGCACTCCCATTGCTTCAACTGTTATCTCAAGGGAAAGGCCTTCTGGTGGCTCGTCGCGCGCATGTCGGGCTGGAGCGGCATCTAACAGTCGCAAGTGTAAACTTCATTGCTTACCTGACATCCGCCGGCGTTCGCATCCTGAACCGCGGTTGATATAAGGCCGTCGATGACGCTCGCCTCCTGCAGAAATTCGGTCCCCACGTCGCCCTCGCATGCGCATTGGGCTGCAACCGCAGTCAGTGTGCATACAACCTCTGCGCCGCCGCATGTGGCTGTGATCGTCCCCTGGCAATTTGCTACGTCCGCGTCTCCGCTCGCATTTGTGCAGCTGCCTAATTGGGAGAAGTCAACGCTCGCCGGCGTGTAAGTCCCCACGTATGCCTTGCCGCCGGTCGTGCAATTGAGTTTCGCCTCTGTCACGTTGCCTTCGTTGTCGACCTGCAAAAGGATCTGCCCCGCTTGTGGTTCGCCACCGCCCCCGCTTCCGCCCCCGCCGCAGGCCGCAAGCATAGTGCATATCGAAACGGCAGCGATCAAAAATTTTGTTCGCATGATTCCCCCCTTAATCAATTTTCGCCAAAAAATTTGGAAAGTGTCAACTTGAGATATCCGTCCAGATTGCATGCATCGCGTTTCACGACGTTGCCGCGATGCTGGTTGAACGTGTTGCTCTTGAGATCGACGATCCAGACGGAGGGCGAAACGCAGCTCTCGACGGTCTCGCACTCCACATTCATCTGCCTTGTCACTGCATCATAGCCCATGAGCACGAGGCGGTCCTTTCCGGCCCAGAACGCGCCGTCCATTCCGTCGTGCATATAACAGCGCAGTATAATTGCGGATTTCTTCTGGGAAGGCTCGTATAGTTCCGCGCCGCACTGGTTCTCCACATACGGCCACCACTCATCGTCTTTCCATTTATATGTGAGCCGGCCCCAGTACGGATTTATGTATCTTTTGCCGTCGGGCGAGCCGGTATAAAACATGCCGCCGGGCCCCCTTTTGATTTTATCGGAGGTCGTGAAATCGGTAGGCTCGTTATCGACCGGAAACTCGCCCAGATCCTCCATTGAATTGAGCGAAAAGCCCGGCACGCACTTTTGCCACCAGCTTGCCCATCGGACCAGATGTTTGTCGTTTGAAATCTCTTTCAGGCGGTTAACCGCCGGTGCGGGTTCGGGTTTTATCAAATCCTCCGATCCGCCTTCGAGCACCTTGAACTTCCTGCGCGCAGGGCCTTTATCCGCAAGGCCGCCCACGAATGTAAAAAATATCAGCGCGAAAAAAATGATATTTACAAGTTTCTTTGATGTCATTGGGATCCTTATACGATGCGGACCTCAACGAGGCGCGTTATATCGTTCTTTTTCCCGTGAGCGCCGCTCGTAATGACAATTTTATCGCCGGCCTTGATGAAGCCGGATTTCTTTGCGACCCTTCCGGCATGATTTAAAAGTTCGTCGACCGTCCTGAATCTCCCCATCGTCATCGGCCTCACGCCCCAATAGAGGCACATGCGCCTTGCGACGCGTTCGTCCTCGGTGGGGGCAAGTATCATTACATTGGAGCGGTCCCTGCTCACGAGGAGCGGCGTCCTCCCGGACCTCGTCGGCGTGACGATCGCCTTTGCGTTCAGGTTTTCCGCGATGAAACCGGCCGCGCAGCTTAAAATCTGCGCCTGAAGAGTATTCGCGTCGACATCTTTTTTTCCGATGGCGAATTGCGGCATCTGCGTCTCCGCCTCAAGCGCGATCTGGCTCATCGCCCTGACTGCGACAGACGGATTTTCGCCCACGCTCGTCTCCGCCGAAAGCATGACGGCATCGGAGCCGTCCCAGACGGCGCCGGCGACGTCCGTGGCCTCTGCGCGCGTCGGTTTTTTTGAGCTCACCATCGACTCCAGCATCTGCGTTGCCGTTATCGATGGCTTTTGCGCTGCCAGACACCTCCTCAATATGTCCTTTTGTATCAACGGGATCTGGTCGAACGGCATCTCAATTCCAAGATCGCCTCTGGCGACCATTATCGCATCCGATGCGTCGATGATGTTATCAAGATCGTTCAGCGCTTCCGGTTTTTCAATCTTTGCGATTATCCCGATGTGAGCGGCCCTGCGTTTCAAAATCCTTCTTAATGTCATCATATCTTTTGCGGACCGCACAAATGAAAGGGCGACGTAATCGACGCCTTCTCTGATCGCAAAAGACAGGATCTCTTTGTCCCTGCTTGTGAGGGAAGGGGCGGAGAGCTTCGCTAGCGGCAAATTGATCCCCTTGTGTGAACCGATCGGTCCGCCGGCTTTGACCTTGCAAATGATATCATGTCCGCGGATTTTTATGACTTTCAGCTCGACGATCCCGTCATTTATGAAGACCTTGCTGCCGATTTTCAGCGCACGATGAATACCCTTGTTGGGAATCGGAATTTTTTTGTCGGTCTGGACCGTTTTGCCGCACACAAGTGTCACGACATCGCCCAACTTCAACGCGACCTGTTCTCTCTTGAGTTTTCCGATGCGATATTTCGGCCCGGGCAGATCGATCAATATGCCGATAGTTGTGCCGCGCCTGCGGGCAACATCTCTTATCAGCGAAATGGTTTTTCTATGTTCTTTGAGGCTCCCGTGGGCGCCGTTTATGCGGAAGATGTCGACGCCTGCGGATATCATCGAACCAAGCTCGCGCTTGTGATTGCTAGCGGGCCCGATCGTCGCAATGATTTTCGTCTTGTTCCATCTCACCATATGATAACCTATAGAATGTCCCATTCCTTGTGCATCTGCGGTGTCACGGATACATTGGGAAGATAGGCGCTGAAAATGCGGTTAAGCGAGCTCAAGCGGTTTTCGGCAAGTGTTTCATGGAACGTGAGCGTGGGTGAAGCCGGCTGCAGAATGACGGGCAGGAACTTGTTCGTGTGAGTGATCAGCCGGATCGCCTCCTGAATGTCATGGTCCGTCGTGCGCGAGGTCAGGACAATCTTGACGTAGATCTCTTTGCTCTGCCGCAGCGCGATACGCAAAAATTCCCCGTGCTCTTTCCACATGGGTTTCAAGCCGGTGGAAGAGGGGAGTTTCAGGTCCATGCTTATGATATGGATGTACGGGAGCACTTGGAGGAGGGCGTTGCAGTGCAGCCCGCTAGTTTCCAGAAGGACGCGGTGCATCGGGACCTGCGTTGACAGCCACTCTGCGAGAAACTGCGCCTGAAGCAGCGGCTCGCCGCCGGTGACGGACAGGTGTTCGTTTTTGAAGCCGGAAATTATTTCATTCAATTTTGTCGGAGTTACGGGATTTAGAATTTCTTTGAAATTTTCTGAACCGGGGGGCGATTCGAAGCGGCAGCTTTCCTGGAATTTTGAGGCCTGCGGCGTGTCACACCATCTGCAGCCGATGTCGCAACCGGCAAAGCGCACGAACGTCGTAGGCGTTCCTGCATAGGGCCCCTCGCCCTGCAGCGAGGAAAATATCTCCATTATGTTGGCTGTATAACTCATATTTCAAAATTCCCCTCCTTTGTAAGGAGGGGAAGGGGAGGTAGATCTACCCCACCCTCACCCTCCCCTTATAAAGGGGAGGGAATTCTTAAGTTACCGCACGCACTTTGCAGCGGGCCGTCTTTGCCGAACCCATTTCCTTTCTGTATCTTTTCATCACGGAATCTGCAAATTGCCTTGGATCGATATCGTAATCCGCCAGGCCTTTCGTTGGCACCGGCGTCTTATTGCTTATTATGTTTATCGCAAAATGTATGAGGCACGAAACGGGCGATGCCGTCGCAATTGAAACCGACAATTTTCTTTCACCGTCGTAGAGATCGTCACCCTCGCGCTCTACGGTTTTGCACTGGCTGTGTTTTTTGAGCTCTTCAGCGGCGATTGCACAGAGGAGCCTTTGGCGAAGGATTGTAGAAGATAAATCCGCGTCGAAGTGCTCGACAATGAAATGGAGCATCGATGTGCTGTAGATATTCTCTTTGGCTGCGACGTCGGCAAGATCCACCATGTTTTTCAATGGAACGTCCGCAGGGCCCGTGAACGCCACAATCGAGTCGCCTACGATACCGGTTTGCCCGAAGATCCAGTGGGACCGGAGCTGCGTGCCGTCATATTTTATCGTCTCATTGATAAAACAGTTTTCCATAAAGTTCCCAAGCATTTATTGTCTTAAAAGCCCGTATAGTCCGGATGCACGACTCGCATCGGGCGCACATTCTAGCACCGCCCTCGTAACAACTCCAGAAAAAATGGGAATCTATTTTTAAATGCACGGCCTTGCGCGCGATATCCTTTTTTGTCATTTTTTGCGTGGGGCTCGAAAGCTTTGGATGCATCATTGTGGAAGATTTGAACAGTCTGTTTGAGCGTTCAACGAATTTATCTGAATTGTCGGGAAACGTCCGCGCCTCCTCCGCATTGAAGCCCGCGACTATAAAGTCATATCCTCTCGCTTCTGCATATCCCGCGGCGATGTTCACAAAAATCGCATTGCGGTTCGGGACCCAGACGGCCTTGGCGCTGTTTTTGCTTATGGATACAGGAAGCTTTTTCTTTCTGTCTGTCAGCGCTGAATGCGAGATTCGGGTAAGCCACGGCATTTTTACGATCTCATGGGCGATTTTGTAGCGCCTGCAAAAGGCCCTGGCGGCCCGTATTTCTCTGCGTGCGGCGCGCTGGCCGTAATCGAACGTCAATGCAAGCGCGATCCTGTGCTTCTTTTTTGCCAGAAGTGTGGCAACCGCAGAATCGAGCCCTCCTGACAGTAGTGTTATTGCTTTTTTCATAATTGTTTTCCCTCCCCTTTGTAAGGGGAGGGTGGGGGTGGGGTAGATCTACCTCCCCTTTCCCCTCCTTACAAAGGAGGGGTATACGTTGCGCCGTGTTCCTCGTCTTCCCATGCTGTTATCGACGAAAGGCGCGCCGCTTTGCCTTTGAGGATTTTTGAAAGCTGCTCGTAGACAAAACACGCGATATTTTCCGCCGACGGGCTAATCGTTTTGAAATAATCAAGGTCATTCAATGTGGTTCCCTGGAACGGCGTCAATATTTCCTGAAAGGCACGATCTATATCCCTGAAATCGATTGCGCACCCTGAATTGTCGACCACGGAACAGGTGAATTTCGCCTCGATTATCCACTGGTGGTCGTGTATTGCTTCATTTTCGCCGCCATAGTGTCTCAATCCGTGCGAGGCAAAGAATGTTTTCTTTACAATCACTTCAAACATGAAATCTCCTTGATTTTCAGCTGCAATAATTCGTAGCCGTTCCATTCGTTCATCTGTGGTGTGAATGCGGCTGCAACCGTTTGCCCGATCTGGGGAATTTTTTCTCCAAGCCCGAAGCCTATCGCATCAAATGATATTCCGGATTCCGTCGCCTGAAGCTTGAGCTTCAGATGGTTTGTCCCGACGATTCGTGCTGACGCTACTTTCAGATTCCGGACGCATAAAACAGGTTCGGGATTTCCTAGCCCGAACGGTTCGAGCATCTCGATCTCTTTTGTGAGCTTTATTGAAATATCCTTTGGAAGGACTTCCGCGTCGATTGATAAGCGCCGAGCTTCCTTAGGCCTTGAAATCTCCGCGCAGCAGGCCTCGAATCGGGATCTGAACAAATCGATGCGGGCCGTATCCACGACGAGGCCGGCAGCCTGGGCGTGGCCCCCGAACCGCTCCAGAACATCCGCGCAGCGCCCCAGCGCCTCGACAATGTTGAGTCCTGAAACGCTTCGCGCAGATCCCTTTGCCCTTTTTTCGGCTGCCGCAATCACGACTGCAGGAAGGGCGTAGCGTTCGACGAGTTTTGAGGCGACGATTCCGATCACGCCCGCGTGCCAATTTTCGTTTGCGACGACTATCGCGGCCCTTTTGTGAAAGTTGTCACGCTCTATATGTTCTACCGCTTCATAAAGTGTTTTTTCCTCTATGCGCTGCCTGTCGGAATTGAGCTTATTCAAATTCAGGGCAATTTCACGTGCAAGAGCGGCGTCATCTGTTGTCAAAAGCTCAAGCGAGAGCATCGCGTCGCCCAGACGGCCGGCTGCGTTTATCCGTGGCGCCATGCGAAATGCGACGCTTCCGGTCTTGAGCTTTACCCCGTCAAGGCCGCTCACGTTTATCAACATTTGCACGCCCGGCTTTGCCGAAACCCCTGCGAGTTCCATTCCGAATTTTGCAAAAATCCGGTTTATGCCGGTGAGGGAGACGACATCCGCTATGGTCCCCAGCGCCACAAGGTCCAGATGTTCTTGGGGGTCCGTCTCGATGCCCAGTTTCTTTTTAAGCGCCAGCATAAGGAAGAATGCGACGCCGCATCCGGCGATCTCTTTCTCCTTCAGGCCGGCGTCGGGGCGTTTCGGGTTGATCAAAATATAGCCGGGAGGCAGCTCGTCCGATTCATGATGGTCCGTGACGATGACGTCCATCCCGTTTGCGAGTGCGAATTCGATTTCGCTTTTCGATCTGGCGCCGCAATCTACGGTTATGACAAGCGACGCGCCTCTGGATTTCAAAGTTTCGAGGGCCGATCTGTGGAGCCCGTAACCTTCGGCCAGCCTGTTCGGAATGAAGACAAGCGGCTCATGGCCCAGCCCCCGCAAAAACCGCATCAAAAGCGCGACACCTGTTATGCCGTCGACGTCGTAATCGCCGTAGAGCGCGATTTTTTCTTTGTTTTTTATCGCCAGGACAATTCGATCAACCGCCCGTGCCATGTCCGGCAGAAAAAACGGATCAGGCAGACTGGAAATGTCGGGATTCAAAAAAGACTTTGCCTCTGCAATGTCTTTAAATCCGCGATTTATGAGGATCTGCGAAGTGACGGGCTCGATGCCGAAGGCTTTTGATAAGCGGCCTTGTCCTTCAAGGTCGGTTGGATGAATGAACCAGTGGTTTTCCATGTCTCTGTGGCAGATGTTATCTGTTTCTTTTAAACCACGTTTGAATCCGCGGCCACGCCTTGTAAAGAGCGATGTAGCAGGGCGAGGCGATGAAGATCGACGAATACGTGCCGCAGAAGAAACCGACAATCATGGCGAAGGCGAAATCGTGGAGCGTACCGCCGCCGCGGAAGAAGATGACGAGCAATACGAACTGCACTGTGAGCACCGTGACTATCGTGCGCGCAAAAACTTGGTTGATTGAGAAGTTGACCACATCCTTGATGGAGTCTTTTGTGATCATGTGGTGGTTTTCGCGGATGCGGTCATAGACGATGATCGTGTCATTGATCGAATAACCGACGATCGTAAGAAGCGCTGCCAGTGTCGCAGTGTTGAACTCTTTACCCAACAATGCAAAAAAGCCCATCGTGATTATAACGTCGTGGATGAGCGCGACGACCGCGCCCGGGGCGAAGAAGAAGTCAAAGCGGTAGCCGATGTAGATGAGCATCAAAATCACGGCAAAAATGACCGCGAGCCACGCCTTCTTGCGCAGTTCTTTTCCGACCTTTGGACCCACGGTCTCTTCGGATTCGAGTGTCGCTCCGCCCGCACCGAAAGCATCGTTAAGTCCGGCCGTTATTTGTTCTCCAAGCTTTGCGTGTTCTTCGGGGAGGGCGACCTTGATTGTCATTCTGTTGTCTTGGGGTTGCCCGTAGCGCACGACATCCGCCTCTCCAAGGTTTATCTTTTGAAGCGCTTCCCTGACATGGTTTTCGCTCACCGCCGACTGGAATTTATAAGTGAGCTTTGCTCCGCCCTCAAAATCGATTCCGTAGTTGAAGCCGTATTTTAAAATGACGAAGAGGCCGGCAAGCGTAAGAATTGTGGAGATTGCAATCAGAAGCCACTGATATTTTATAAACGGAATATGAAATTTTAGTTTATGCATTTTCCCCTCACACGGAAATGTGCGCCACTTTTCGTTTAATGAGCAGCCAATCGAACATCATGCGCGTGCAAACGATTGCCGTATACATGGAAACGAGAATACCGATGATCAATGTCACGGCGAATCCTTTGATCGGTCCGGTCCCGAATTGATACAGGACGATTCCTGCGATCAGGGTCGTCAAATTCGAGTCGATGATCGCGCGCATGGCGTTGGAGTATCCGGCGTCAACCGCAGTTTTGATGGTTTTTCCAAGCGAGAGTTCTTCCTTTATGCGCTCAAATATCAGGACGTTCGCGTCGACCGCCATGCCGAACGTTAGAGCGATACCTGCGATACCGGGGAGAGTGAGCGTCGCCTGCAAGAGCGCAAGTGCTGCAAGCAGGAATAAGAAGTTGAAGATGAGGGCCAGATCCGCCAGAAATCCCGAAAACTTATAATAGACAATCATGAAAATCACGACGATGAGCGTTCCTACGATCGCAGCCCATACGCCTTTGTGTATCGAATCGCTTCCGAGCGAAGGCCCGATAATCGTCTTTGTCGCTTCGGTCAATTGCGCCGGAAGGGCCCCTTCCTGAAGCACGAGGGAAAGGTCCTCGGCCTCCTTCATGATGTCCGCGTAATTTCCGAATCCCAAAGTAATCTGCGCCTGGCCTCCCAATATCGGCTCGCGTATAACCGGCGCCTTTGTCACAGCTCCGTCAAGAAGTATGGCCATCCGCTTTCCGACGTTCTTTGTGGTCGTTTCTCCGAAACGCTGGCTGCCGACGGTGTCAAAACTCAAGCTCACATACGGCTCATTTTGCTGGACGTTGACCTGCGCGTTTTTGAGCATGTCGCCGGTCACTTCGGCCTGACGGTGGAGCAGATACGGGATCCCGCCCGTGATCTTTTTTGTCACCGTATCCATCTGCGTCTCGAATGCGACCTCATCGTCGGCGGGGATCTTGCCTTTTAAGGCCGCGTTTATCTTCTCAACTGTTTTGATCGAGTAGTCATCGGGTATCTCATTTTCTTTTTTTGCGTCCGATATGAGTTTCTGAAGCTGCGGCGCTTGCATCGTCTCATCGACAATCTTGAACTCAAGCTGGCCCGCCTTTTTGATAATGTTGATCGCGCGGTCGGGGTCCTTCATGCCGGGGAGCTCCACAGCAATGCGGTTCGATCCCAATCTCTGGATTGAGGGTTCCGCGACACCGTAGCGGTCGATCCTGTTCCTCACCTTTTCAAGGGCCTGTTTTGAAATCTGGCTGTTGATGTAATCGTAGTATTTATCGGTCAAACCAAGAACGAGCGTCGGTTCAGGTGTTGTCGTTGCGGATTTTTTTACGAGCGTGTCCGTCCAGTTTTCGTTCACATATTCAAGCGCGCGCGAGAGCTCGCCTTCGCTTGCGGATGTAATGATGATCGTGTGGTTCGAAGTATCCTGCCTTATCTCCTTGATTTCGATCTTATCCTCTTTGAAGACGCGCGTAAGATCCGAGGCCATCATGTCCACCTTGTTTTCGATGGCCTTCCCGATCTCCACTTCGAATTCAAGGTAGATGCCGCCCCGGAGATCCAGTCCCATGTTGATCCACTTTGCGGGGAAGATGTTGAAGTACCATGGAAGCGGCTTATTTTCTTCCATGGCCTTCTCGGAAATCTCTTTGAACCCCGCAAATGTCGGGACGAGAGTGTAAGCGGCAAATAGAGTGAGGAAGGCAAGAAGGATGACCTTCCATTTCCAGCTATTTGGCATAGTGTCCCTCTACTGGTTTTGTGGTTGGACTACCGCAATCGCTTCACGGCTGAATTTGAGTTTTATATTTTCAGCGACCTCAAGGGTCACGACGTTGTCCGCAATCCCGTAGACCGTGCCGTGCATGCCGCCGCGCGTGACGACCTTGTCGCCTTTTCTTATCGCAGCGAGCATCTCTTTGACTTTTTTCTGCTGCTTCTGCTGCGGGCGGATCATCAGAAAATAAAAAATCGCGAAGATTACGACGAGCGGCGCAAGCGTCGACAGAATGCTCGCCTGCCCGCCCATCCCGCCTCCCGGCGCCTGTCCCATTGCATAGGCCGTGCTTACCAAGAAATCCATGATACCTCCTTGTTACGTGGATCGTGGCTCGTGTATCGTGCATCGAACGACGATTCACGAATCACGATTCACGGATCTTTCTTTTCTCAAGAAAATCTCTTTTAAATTCAACAAACTTTCCTTCACGAATACTAAGGCGCGTTCGCTCTAGCAGATTGAGGTAGAAATGTAAATTGTGAATTGTATTGAGCATGGAGGACAGGATTTCGTGGGAAACGGCCAAATGGCGCAGATAAGCGCGGCTGTAGTTCTTGCATGTGTAGCAGGCGCATGAATCGTCAATGGGGTCGGGGTCACCCGCGAACTCCGCGTTTCTTATGTTTAAATCGCCCTTTGATGTGAAAAGGTGCGCGTTTCTGGCGTTTCGTGTGGGGAGCACGCAGTCGAACATATCAATGCCGCGGTCGATGCATTCAAGGAGGTCTTCAGGAGTTCCGACGCCCATGAGATAGCGCAGTTTATCTTCGGGGAGCGTCGCGGTGCAGACTTGGGCCATTTCGTACATCATTGGAATGGGCTCGCCGACGGAGAGGCCGCCTATTGCGTAACCGTCGAAAGAACATTCCCCTCCTTTGTAAGGAGGGGTTAGGGGAGGTAGATCTACCCCACCTGACCTCCCCTTACAAAGGGGAGGAGAGATGAGCCGCTCAATATATTCCCTTCGGAGTTCCGGATACATGCCGCCCTGAACGATTCCGAATAGCGCGTTTTCCGATGTGCGCGCGGCGAGGCAGCGATCCGCCCATAGAAGCGACAGATCCATCGATTCGCGCGCCTGTTTTAGAGTCGCGGGGAAGGGGAGGCATTCATCCAAAACCATCATGATGTCGCTTCCAAGCGTTTCCTGAATCTCGATTGCAAGCTCGGGCGTCAAAAAATGCCTGTCGCCGCCGTCAAGGTGGGATTGAAATTCCACTCCATCGTCTGTAATTTTGCTCCGGAGATCGGCAAGGGAAAAGATCTGAAAGCCGCCGCTGTCTGTGAGAATAGGGCCCTTCCAGTTCATGAACTTGTGGAGTCCGCCCAGCTTTTTGATCCTCTCATGTCCGGGCCGGAGGAAAAGATGATAGGTATTTGAAAGGATGATCTGCGCGCCAAGTTCCTTGACCATCTCCGGCAGCATCGCCTTCACGGTGCCCTGTGTGCCGACCGGCATGAAAACGGGTGTATCAATGACACCATGGGAGGTCTCAATGCGCCCGACCCTCCCTTGCGTTCCTTTACCCTTTTGTACGACCGAAAACGAAAACATTAAGGCATCCAATAATAACTGGAGAAAATTCGCAAGTGTTCAATTTCGTTGAGCAACCCGCAGCTATTTGATATAAGGCAAGTATGCTCAAGTGGCTCCGGATGCGCCATTACTGGTTGATCCTCATTTCACAGGTCATTTTGCTTTTCCTGTCCGCCTTCCTAGGGGGCCACTTCATCATTTCCATCCTCTTTATTATCTGCCTTCTGGGTGTCTTCGGTTCTGTAATTGAAACTATTTGGGAGAAGCGTCTGCCGAGGATACTCGCCCTCATCAGCGGTTTGGCGGCAGTGTTTGGGGGGCTTCTTCACTACATCCCGGGCCTTTCACTTTATGAAATCATTGAAGGCCTGCTGTTGTGCACTGTTTCCTACGCTGTCTTCATCATGATCGCCATTATTGCCATCAGTCGATATGTGTTCTTCACGGATCGCATCACTGCGGATCGTGTCATCGGTTCAATCTGTATCTACATGCTAATCGGCATGTTTTTTTCCTTCGTCTATGCCGCGATGGCCCTGTCTATGGATTCATCCTTTGCATTGCAAGGAATGCCGCCGCGGGCAGAGGCAACGGGCCTTGCCGATTTTATATACTTTAGCTACGCAACGCTGACGACAATCGGCTACGGTGACATGATCCCCATTCATCCCATCACCAAAATGACATCGGTTCTGGAAGGCGTCACGGGATGCGTATATCTTGCGATCATGGTCGCACGCCTTGTCGGCATGCACGTGACGCAATCAAAACAGCATTGATCCCCTGTGCAAGCTAACTCCCCGTAATCATTTGATAAAATAATCGCGGAAAATATTGGGAAAAACATGACAATAATTTGACATAATGGGTTAAATTATAAGGTCCTTGAATTAATGAATGTTTTTAATGTTTAAGACTAAGAAATACCGACAAATATTTGACATATATAGGGTTCAATCTCACTCGTGTATTGCTTGTTTAGATAGCATCCCCAAAATAACCCCTCAATATATATGATCATATTGAGGGCTATATAGTCCATATTATGGCACGTGGATTGCTTCTTTACTATAAAGGGAAGGGGGTAGTTGGCGTATGAGTAAAGTTTTTAAGAGGTTTTTGCTCCTCTTAACCGCGCTTCTTGTCGGAAGCATGGGTTTCTACGCCATAACCGGTTGTGGTGGCGGCACGTCAGGAAGCGGTGGAGTTGTAAACGACCCCACTTTGCCTTACG
>Ga0315291_10000216_pt1 | contig 72980 bp, 86 predicted proteins | sample YL17G12_20_MG_FD_203070 | JGI IMG/M metagenome (GOLD analysis project Ga0315291, IMG submission 203070) | Sediment microbial communities from Yellowstone Lake, YNP, Wyoming, USA - YL17G12_20 | ecosystem: Environmental > Aquatic > Freshwater > Lake > Sediment | place: USA: Wyoming | collected... | reverse complement strand
AGAACTTGAACTATTTCAGAACCGCCTCTCAATCTCTTTTTCCTCGTTACAGTTTTCTCAGCAATCTTGGGGTTAATAGGATCTAAACCTATTTCGTATGCTCTCTTTTTCCTGAAAGGCCAGAATCTGCCTCCAGATGGTTTGCTTCCCTGTCTTGCTGCTTTCCAAATTGCCATTATACTGAGTGCTCAGAATTCCAGTTTTTAAAGCTTATTGCAAGCTTTGGCCCTTTCTATATATAATCTATAAAGATTGTTTACGAACCTAAAATATTTGTTCCTTTGTTTGTGATAAAGTTTTGCGGCCCCTCTGTTAGCAAGCGACAATGTTATCACGGGCACAACAAAAGGTTTGTGGACTTGTATAGAATGCCCGCTATAATTCATTGAATAGTCGTCCCCGCCTCGCGGCTCAAAAATGATAACTGCACCATCTAACGTACCAGGATCCTCTTCAAATCTGACATTCGTATCACCATCAAAAATTTTATTTGCGAGAGTCTTTATTTCACCCATAACAACTAACGGCTTTTCTATTCCAACAAAAACCTCATCTAATAATGTTAGATATATGCGCTCGATACCATTGTAGGTGCTTACCCGCGAGGCCTGGTGAGGTCCTATGGGCTGATATTTTCCTTCGAACATCTTCACCAACTTATCTGTCATGCGCAAAAACAACATACAAACTTTTTTAAATGGATACAAAGTGGTTTTTGCATGGACGCAGAAAGACCATTAGACGCATTAAACGCTGCACGAAACAAGCGAGTAATTGTAGAATTGAAAAGCAAGAGACAACTAGTCGGTATCCTGAAGGCTTTTGACATACACATCAACGTCGTTTTGGATGACGCTGAAGAACGCGATGAACAAGGTCAGATAGTTAGAAAGCTTGGCCAGGTGTTCGTGCGCGGAGATATGATTGTTATTGTAAGCCCAGCAGCGTAATTCTAGGTGAACTATGACAAAAGGTACGCCATCAAAGGGAAAAAGAAGCGGAAAGAAATCGCACATACGCTGTCGTAGATGCGGTCATAAAACATATCACGTTCAGCACAAACGCTGCTCATATTGCGGATTCCCGCATGCAAGATTAAGGACTTACCGCTGGGCCAATAAGAAATACGGATTAAGAAGGGATTATAAGAAATAAAACTATTCTTCGCTGTCATCTAGACGGCTATCTAAAGCTTTCCGTAAGTAACCGTCGCGCACTTCACTTTGAGTTACGAATGTAATAGAATAATTACGCGATTCTTTTGGACTGTTGCCATAAACCGTTGTAAATACATCTACGAGTTTAGGCGATAATAGAATTTTGCCATCAATAACCTGGTCATGCAGGTCTTCAAGCCTTCCTGCCAGACCTTTGTCAGGGATAATCACGACGGTCCCTAATTTTCCCGAGTTCATTATATCCAGGTCTTTACGACTGGGAGTAAAATCCAGCTCTTTTGGTGCGGGCGTTTGTGATGTAGATATGCGCCTATCGTCCCACTGGCTTCTAGGTAATCTGTTCCCCCATGGATCATCTTTCTCGGACCTGTCGTCATCATCTCTTCTGCCCATTTCAAGCTCCTTCTACTTTCTTTTCCAGGTCATTGGCTTTTTTGCAGAATTCTACTCCACCAATTGTTGTACATTTGTTGCAGTCAATACAGTTAATATTTGTGTACCTGAGTTCGTACATTAGAGGGTCTGCGCCAACTACTGCTCCCTGCTTTGGCGTGCAGTCCTTTTCATTGTACAGATCTTTTCGTTCTGGCATTTTATGCTCCTATGGTGTGTCTGATTCGAAATTTGACTGTTTAAGTACGCTTACGTAACCAGGCATTGGCTCTTTATCTGCAGGTGTTGAGCTTGCTGGTTTAGCACTAGTCATCTTGACTGCGTACATTGGATTAATGTTAACTATGTATTTCATTTTATCCTCCTAAGCGGCTATTGCCTTTTTTATTCTTAGCTTGTCGGCAATTTCCTTGTATCTGTTTCGGATTGTTACTTCAGTCACTTCAGTGGCATCTGCAACCATCTTCTGAGTAACATGAGCACCAGTTAACTGGGCTGATATGTAGATTGCTGCAGCAGCAAGGCCATGTGGTCCTCTGCCGTTGTCAATCTCATATTTCTCAGCTTTCTTCAAAATCTCGACTGCTTTTGCCTGCGTCATTGGCTTCAAGCCCATCTTTGATGCAAATCTTGGGATGAAGTCAATGGCAGTTGTTGGTGTCATTTTGAAGCCAAGTTTTCTTGAGACAAATCTGTAAGTTTTTCCAAAGTCCTTTGGATGGACTTTTGTAATTCCGCAAATCTCTCTGAATCCTTTTGGAATCGCAAATGACTTGCAAGCCATGAAAATACAAGCTGCAACTACGGATTCAACAGTTCTGCCTCTAATCAAGTTCTTATCCAGAGCTTTTCTGTAAAGTCTGGCTGCCTCTTCCTCAACTGTTCTTGGCAGGTTCATTACAGAACCGAATCTCTTCAAGTCATCAAAGGCATATTTGAGATTTCTTTCAGTCTTAGCAGCAGTTCTTATGTCCTGCTTCTGCAATTTCAAATAACGGCCTTTTGACTTGCCTAATCTTGCAATATCTGATTTTGAACCGATAAGTGTTCTTACACCCATATCAGCTCTTGAGAATGATATCGGAGCACCTGCTCTAGACTGATTTTCCGTATCTTCTGAGAAAGTCCATTCAGGTCCAAAATCTACTTTAGCTTCTTCTATAATGAAACCGCATTTTCTACAAACGGTTTCTGCTCTTTTTGAGTCATTTAATATTTCATTTGATCCACAATTCGGACATGCCATTTTATTCACCTTTTTCCACTATTTGGTATAGTTTTGAATCTCCGGAGTAACTTGACTTCAGATAACTTAATTTTTCAAAGACATCTAAGACCTTTTCATAGGTTTCTAAGCAATTACCACATTTTCCACTGTTTACGCCGTTACCACAAGAAACCCAAACGTCTCTAACCTTTTCCAGTATAGACCTCATCTCGCCTTGTTTTTGTGCGTCAGGTGCTTCCAGATACTTTGTAAAGTGCATCCTAGCCTGTGCAAGCGCCCTAACAGGTGCATTATGGTCCTCTTTCTCTGCTGTAAATCCAGGAGATTTAGGACACATTTGTCCAAATGAGAGTAATGCTTCTAAGCCCTTTTTCAAATCCAGGTTTAATGATTCTGCCATGTTAGCCTCCAAAGTTACTATATAGCAAGGGTGGCAATTGGGTATATAAAGGTTTCGGTGTGCTTTTTAAAGCTTATTATAAGTCTTGCTTAATAACGACGGTCTCAGTGCAATTCGCTTTTGCCAGGAAGTCATCCAGGCCTTCAACCGAATGCAGCGTTATCTTTGAATGTGTGGTTTCGGTTATAAGGTACTTTGCAAGCATATTTTCGTTAACATACTGTTTTTCGTCATATAAAACCGCGATTTTGCTTAATTTGCTGGTTTGCTGGGAACAGACAATGTAAAAGGTATAGTCATTCCACGACACTTGTTCAAGTTTAAAGTCCTTGCCAGCATGTCCAGCCTCGAATTTCAGATCATAGAATATACTCAAGTCACAAATACCTCCATGCCTGGCAGCACATAGGTCTGCGGTCTTATCTACATATTCGAATGTCAGAAATTCATACATAAGAAAATATAAGAAAATTAAGCAAAAAAAGCTTCCGCACGGATTCGCAAATCCGGAGTGCCGTCGTATTAGCTGAAGCTAATACAACTTATGCATCATACAAAGAAATGCTTTGAATATAATCGCCCACGCACCTCCATTGTTGTCTTCAGCCTTGCGGCCGAAGTTGCGTGAGTGGGCTGATTTGTGATGTTTTTAGTTAGTTTATAAGCCTTTCCTGATTTTTTCAGCAGCTGCGTTCATTTCTTTATCAGAGAGTTTCTTCACATTACTTGTGTTCAAGGAACCGCCATGGCCATCATTTGGAAATCTAGGAACTAACCAAACATGTGCATGTGGAACTTGTTCTCCGAAAACCACAGAAACAACCCATTCTGTTTTGAATGCCTTTCTAAGTGCATTCGCGATCTTCCCAACAACTTCGTAATACTCTCCAATATTTGGTATATCCCAGACCCATCTGTAGTGTTTCTTTGGGATAACTAAGGTATGGCCTGGATTGAGTGGGTTTATACTAAGAAAAGCCATGTAATCTTTGTCTTCATAGACAATAATGGCAGGCACTTCTTTCTTAGCTATTTTGCAGAATATGCAATCTTTCATTTACGCGAACCTCGGATAGCTTATTTTCGAGCCTCTATTTTTAAGCTTTCAACAGGCAGTTTTTGATACTGCCTTTTGCTAATATTTTTATCTTCTGATAAAACTGTTACGCTAAAACCTGTATTCTTGATGATTTTCAAATAATCGTTTTTCAATAAAGCGCCCCCAACACAACCCGCTATCAATTCTTCATTATTTCTTTGGGTTTCAGAAAGATCTCTTAATAAGACGATATCTGAAATGTACATTCTGCCGCCTTTCTTAAGCACCCTATACGCCTCTTTAAACACCTTTGATTTATCTGGAACGAGATTAACGACACAATTACTTATAATTACATCTATAGAATTATTGCTGACGGGTAAGTTTTCTATATCTCCCAATTTGAATTCAACATTCCCATAGCCATACTTTTTGGCATTTTCTTTAGCCCTATCTACCATTTTTTGAGTCATATCTATACCAATTACTCTGCCGAAGCGACCCACTTTCTTAGAGGCAAGAAAACAATCAAATCCTGCGCCCGAACCTAAGTCTAATACGATTTCGCCTTCTTTAATTTCTCCAAGTCCTAATGGATTGCCGCAACCTAATCCAAGGTTAGCTTCCGGAACAGACTCTATTTCTTTATTAGAATAACCGATGCTTTTTGCAATTTGTACATTACTAGCTTCTGTGCCGCAGCCACAGCAACAACTATTTTTGGCCGCAATTTCACCGTAATGCGTTTTAACGATTTTTTTGATGTTGTCTTTTTTCATATTCAAAATTCTAATCGGGATATCTAGCGGGCCCGGAGGGATTTGAACCCTCGACTTGCAGCTTTCGGAACCGCGGAACCTAAGGTTCCCCAGTTTGACGTTCTTCCTGACCCTCCTAGCCGCATCTTCGATGCCGACAAAATCCTTCTGGATTTTGCGGCACAGCGAAATTCCCAATTTCGCTTGTGCAGAGAAGGCGGATTCCCGTCTCAACGGTCTAAAAGGCTGCCACTCTAACCAAGCTGAGTTACGAGCCCACAACTAAATGGACTGAATTTTGTTTATAAAGATTTTCAGAGCTAGCCAGTTAGATAGTTTTGGCTAATTTTAGAACAATTGTTTTGATAACTCATTTGTACGTTGTAATTAAGGTAATTTGGCAATTTCGGAATCTGACCGTTATATCCTCTAGGGACAGACGCACTCAGATTATACTTAACCGTATTTTGAACCGGTGCTACGTATTTCACTCCCAATCCCAAGCTCATGGTCTGCAGTCCAATTATAGAATTTTAAACTTTATGGAAAAATCAGCGGCTCCTGGGACCTTTAAGCTGTTTTTCCATCCAAACTGAAGCAATGCTTCAGTTGGACATCTGAACATTGTTCAGATTGTCCCTCTAACTAGCGAGTTAGAGTTATTAATGGAAATATACAATCAAGCATATGAAACTAGGTGTAACTGCGGATTTGCACGGCAATTTGGGATTAGCAAAGAAATTCGCCTCGTATTTCAAGAAATCTGACGTTAATGCTATAGTGATAGCTGGCGACGCCCCGAGATACGAGAATCAGAAAGCTAGCCTGACGAAAATTTTGAGAATTTTTTCTAAAACAGGTAAAAAGGTCTTTGTTTTTCCCGGAAGCCATGAAAATGTAAAAATCTATGAGAGCGTACTAAAACGATTCAAAAGTAAGATTATTGATTGTACTTTAGATAAAAACAGGAAAGTCAAAATCGGTGATTATGACATTGTTTTCCTGCCGGGTTCTGATTGGCTGGGTGCAGAAGACGCTGGCTTTGTATTGAGAGATAGCAGGACAGTTTTCAGAGGTAAAACCCCGCGTCAGATTGCAAAGTATTATGGAACTGAAGTTAGATTATTCTACATACACGAACTTAAGAAATTAATCAAAAACCCTGCAAAAACGATTCTTATTTCCCATATCCCACCGAAATTCAGTAAAAAATCTGCAATAGATGTTGCGAAATTCGGAAAGGCGATTGGTAAATTCAAAATTAAATCTCCGGATAACGAAGCAATGAAAGGTCTGGCTAAGTTCTGGCTAGGCTTTTACAAAGAACACGTGTTCGCACTACACGAGGCACAAAGACTAAAAAAGAAAGGATATCCCTTTGCAATTATAGAGGAGAACAGAGGCAATAAAGTTCTGAAAAAGATGATTAAACAATTGAAAATCAAGAAACTTGTTTGTGCGCACATACATGAATCGGGCGGACGTGCAAATGATTTGAAAGGCAATACCGTCAAGCAAAACAGATGGAGCCCCGAGGTGTTTTACAATTGTTCTGGCAGAGCAGGCATTGTTGAATTCGAAGGTAATTTGGCTAGATATAGGAATATCAAAGTATAGATTTTTAAATAAGGTATCCTTGATTTGATTAATGGTAGATGCAGACAGGTTGCAGAAGCTGAAAGAACTGCAAAAATTAGGTATTAACCCGTATCCTTACTCCTTTGACAGAAAGAATTATGCTAACGAAATAAAAGAGAACTTCTCAAAATTAGAAGGAAAGAAAGTTTCTGTTGCTGGCAGATTAATGTCAAAAAGAGAACACGGAAAACTGGCTTTTGCAGACCTTGCCGACAGCACTGGAAGAATCCAGATTTGGCTCTCAGAAGACGCTTTGGGCAAGAAAAATTACAATTTATTGAAACATATTGAAACCGGCGACATAATTGGCATAAAAGGAACTGCGACAAAGACAAAACGCGGTGAAGTTTCAGTTAAAGCAGATTCTATAGAGATTTTAACGAAATCATTACTGCACTTGCCTCCAAGCTGGTATGGCTTGAAAGATATTGAACTAAGATACAGGCAACGATATCTGGATTTGATAATGAATCCTGAGATTCGAAAAACATTTGCCACGCGAAGCAAAATTATTGCGGCGATGAGGGAATTCTTAGTAAACCGAAGCTATGTAGAGGTTGAAACCCCTATTTTACAGCCAATTTATGGGGGCGGCTTTGCAAAGCCATTTGTAACAAAACACAACGAGCTAAAGATGAATATGTATATGCGAATATCCGACGAAATGTATCTAAAAAGATTGATAGTTGGCGGTTTTGATAAGGTATTTGAGTTCTCATACGACTTTAGAAATGAAGGTATTGACAGAACACACAATCCTGAGTTCTTGCAAGTTGAAATGATGACTGCTTATGCAGATTATAAAGATGGAATGAAACTAATAGAAGAAATCATAGCTTACGCTGCTAAAAAAGCCCTCGGAACAACTAAAGTAAGCTTCCAGGGCAATGAATTGGACTTCGCCAAATGGGAAAAATTGACCATGGCTGAATCCATTAAGAAATACTGCAAAATTGATGTGACAAAATTAAGCGGACAGCAATTGGTTGCATTCCTCAAAAAGAACAAAGTGGAGATTCCGGACGACAAGAGAAAGGGCGTTTTAATCAACCAGATATTCGAAGAAGTTGTACAGTCAAAATTGATCAAGCCCACTATTATCTACAATTATCCCGTTGAAGTCTCTCCTTTGGCAAGGACACACAGGGAAGAGCCGCAACATACTGAAAGATTTGAGATGTTCGTGATGGGCTTTGAAGTAGGTAATAATTACACTGAGATAACTGATGCTATCGAATTAGAAAAAAGATTCAGGGAAGAATTGAAGCGCGGACAAGCAGGTGATGAAGAAGCGCATCCTATGGATGAAGACTTCCTGAAAGCTATGCAGTATGGCATGCCGCCAACCTCTGGAACAGCGATAGGCATAGACAGGCTGATAATGCTGCTAACGGATTCGCCTTGCATAAGAGATGTTATTCTATTCCCTGCAATGGGTCCCGAAAAGAAATAATCACATTTTCTTAGGTGCATTTATGCCCAAGAGATCGAGTGTGTTTTCCATTACTATCGTATATGCTTTAAGTAAAGCTGCTCTCGAGTCTCTTTCCGCTTCGGTATCTGCACTCAAGACCTTAATGTCCCTATAAAACTGATTAAATGAAACTGCCAGGTCATAAGCATATTTTGTCAACATATGCAATCTATAGTTATCTGCTGCTCTCTGTACTGCGGTTGGAAATTCTGATAACAGTTTTATTAAGTTCTGCTCTTGTGGCGATTTCAATAGTGATGAATCAAATCTTTCGGGCACATTACCCAGTTTTTCTAATATGCTGCAAGCTCTTGCATAAGAATACTGCAGATAAGGCCCTGAATTTCCTTCAAAATCCATTGCTTTTTCCCATGAAAATGTGATGTCTTTATCAGGCGCAATTTTCAGAATCATGTATTTCATGGCACCCATACCAATGGTTTTTGCAACTTCTTCCTTGTTTGGTAAATCGGGATTTCTTTTTTCTATCTCGCTTCTCGCCAAATCAACAGCTTTTTTCAAGACGTCTTCTAAAAATATGACATTTCCCTCTCTAGAAGACATTTTACCTTCTTCGAGGAAGATCATTCCAAAAGAAAAGTGCTCGCACCTCTTTGCCCAATCGTTTCCAAGCAACTCTATCATCTTAAACAATTGCTGAAAATACATGCTTTGTTCGTTAGCTACTACATATAGAGATTTGTCAAATTTGTATTTTTCAAAACGGTAATGCGCAGTCCCCAAATCTTGTGTACTATACAATGCAGTGCCATCCCCCTTCAAAATAACCTTATTTGGTAAACCGTATTGCTCTAAATCTACAATGATTGCATCATTTGAGCTGAAACTAGTAAGACCTTTTCTAACTGCTTTATCAACTATTTCTTTACCTTTCGCTGTAAACTTACTTTGACCAGTAATCTCATCAAATTCGACATCAAGCAGGTCATAAACTCTGTTAAAAGCAGTCATACTCCACTTCTCTATCTGCTGCCAAAGCGGCATTAACTCCGGATCATTATTCTCCAGCCTTTTCAATATGTACTTAGCTTCCTGCAAAATCTCGCAGTCATTTGATTTTTCTTCTTCATCTTCATCGGGTGGGCCCATCTCATTAACATCTGGGGACTGAGCTTTTTCTTCTTGTCCAAACTTTACATATAGCCTTAACATTTCTTTTTCCGGGTCTTTCTCAATAACTTCCAAATCGCCCCACTTTTGTATGGCCGTTATTAGCTTGCCTAAATGCAAACCTATATCGCCTAAGTAATTCATTCTGTGTACTTTGTAGCCTGTTTTTTTCATTACCCTGCTCACAACATCACCCAGAATAGTTGATCTTATGTGACCTACGTGAAGCGGTTTACCTAGATTCGGGGATGAATATTCAACAATAACAAACTTATTTTCACCGATATTCGAGTCCCCATAGTTTTTACCTTGTGAGAGAATATTATTGAGTGTGATTTCTGTTATTTTAGAAATATCAACATAGAAATTTATGTATCCGCCCATTAATTTAATCTCACTTACATACTCTGGCTTCTTTATTTTACTAAGAAGATCTTCCGCTATCATTTGCGGACTTTTCTTCATTATCTTTGCCAGGATAAAGCATGGGAATGCGAAGTCGCCATGGGAAGAGTTAGAAGGCGTTTCCATCAATTCAGCTACATTAACTTTTGTATCTCCTAATGCGTCCTCTAAACTTTGAACTATCTGTCTTTTTATTTCAGCCATCATCTAGTTTGAATACGAGGGAAATCATATTAAAATTTCAGAGTGAAAACTCGTCATTTTGACGAATTTATCAAATTATTTACCTTTTGCACGTCAACATATTTTCCAGTTTTGAGAGAAGTACCAACTATAGCGCCATCCGCATAATTAAACAGTTCCTTGCTATTAGAACTGTTTAGACCACTTCCAACTAAGATGGGAACATTATCGGAAACTAATTTAGCTTCTTTTAAGTCCGTAACTGTTGGCGGCTCTCCGGTTTTTGTTCCCGTAACTATTATGCCATCAGAACCAAACTTTATTGCCTGCTTGACAGACTGAGTAAGAGTTTTTTCTTCTAAAAGTTCCGCACATTTGACGTGCACGTCCGTTAGAAAAACAATATCTTGGGCACCGATTTCCTCTCTAAATTTTGCTATTGTACTTGGATCCTCTTGGACAATTTTACCTGCCATATTTACTTTATCCACAAAATTATCCAGTCTGATAAATTTACAGCCAGTTTCTTTTGCTATTAGAAAAGAAGATTTCCAGTCGTTTCTCAGCATATTTACGCCAACAGGTATTTTTGCGTGTTTAACCACCTCTTTGACAATCTCTAACATTGCGTCGTATTGTTCTTTATTAGCGTAGATAGCATCAGAAGGATCATCATCATTTTCTATTAAAGCTGCGTCAACACCGCCTTTTTCAAGTGCATTTAAATCGGCTAGTGCTTTCTTTATGTTTTCCCTAACCGCATAGCTTCTGTTTAGACCATCTCTACTTTTGTAGGGTGGCAGTGCAAATAGATGAATCATTCCGATTAGTGGTTTCTTTCTCTTGAACAATTCACTGAATTCCATATTTCATCACGTATGGTTTTGGTGGTATGTAACCTAAACCCCACAACTCTAAAAATTTGTCTTTTTGGCTCCACTCTAGCGTACAGTAAGGCAAAACGCCAGTGAACTCTCCTTTTTTAGCTTGATCAGATAAATTCTGTATTTTCTGTAGTTCATAGCACACATCAATTTTTTTATCGGCGATGAATTCTCTTGCGGCTTTTTTATATCCTGCTATAGCCATATCTGCCCAGATTTGGATTAGATAGTTGTTTATGGGCTCCAATTTTGGCATAACTTTGCCGTTAATTTCTACCAACTCTGAAGGGCTCCAAACTTTTTGTGGGTTAACACATTCGCCACAATCTGCTATCAAGTTGCCTAATTGGCGGTTATTTTCTAACTCGGGATTCAAAAATCCAACAATGTTAGGATTTTTTGAATACAAAAATACTAAATTTGGTTTCCCCCCCCAAAATTTTTTCTCACAGCCCAATTTATACAGGCTTCCGTACAAGCCCATGTCAACAATCATACTATCGGCGGATACTCCTTCTTGTTTCAGATATTGCTTCAGCAATTCTGTGTTTATTGTTTTGACACCAAAACCCGCTATCTCATCTGACTGTCCCGCTATCTTTCTCGTATAATACAATTCTTTTATCTTGTTTTTATCGATGCTGTGCTTATCCGCTAAGATACTAGCGATGTGATATAGAGGAATTGCATCACGTGACGCGAACAGAATGTTGCCTTTGCATTCAATTTTTTTGTATAATTGTAAGACCCAATCAACGTACGCGACCATTAGTGGCCCATACACCTCTTGGGCAAGTGTTTCAAACACTTCTGCCCCAGATTCTGCTATCTCTTCTAGACTATTCGCTTTGTCTGCATTTATTCTTCCAAACAAGCCATTTACGAAATCTTGTGCTAGCCCTTCTGTTAGATCGACTTTTAGTACGTCGATCAATTCCTTTTTTATTTGATTAACTTTGGATTGCATAAAAACACCCTTAACTGCAACATTCGGAAACCGAATGCTTAGAAGAATAGATACGTACGTCTAATCCTATTTGATAAACTGCCTTTTACATTAGACGCGTTCATACTTTTATTTAAATTGTGCATTTTATTTAAGCTTTCTGAATACCAATCCGTCATTTTGCCGAAAATACTAGTTTTCATGGTGAACCTCGAGCATGATTTTTAACAAACTGCAAACACAATCACAGCTTTCCTTCAGTTGTAATACGGAATTAGCATAAAATGCGTGTTCAAAAATTTCTTTAGGCGTTACTTTTTGACCATTATTTAATTTTGGTGAAAAATAAGAGTTTATCACATACTCTGTAGCGCCATTTAAGGCAAAATAGATAACCTGTTTCATTTTTACAAAATCTTCTAAGCTTATTTTCTGGTTCCAATCTAGTTTTAGAAAAGAATTGACTTCCGGCTTGCCAATTAATTGTGGTTTATAGTCTTCTAAGGATTTGACTTCTTTATTTCCGTTTATCCAGGCCTGTGGCGCATAGATATTTTCGTCGTCGAAAGCTAACTTTTCCTTAGGAAAGCCATTTGATTTCTGCAAAAACTGCTGCACCTGAGTTAAATGAGGTTCAAGTTCTTTCTTAAGTGATGCATAGTTATTTTCCAAGTTTCCACCCCATCTGCGCCAGAATTTTTACTGGATCTTGATTTGTATCGAAGACCTCAATTTCGCCGTTTTCCTTCAAGATTATTTTTTTAGGTTCGGGAATTAAGCAGTGATGCGCTCCCCCCAAACCACTTATTGAATCTTGATACGCGCCCGTATCCAAAAATGCTATATACAATTTTTCTCCGTTCGGTAAAGTTGCATAACGGTCTATTGGCGGCGATAAAACGCAATCGACCTTTTCTTGATTAGAGGAGTGATTTGGTGGTGGATAAACATCATCTGAATCGCAAGTCATTCCGGCTAGCCAATATTTCCTAAGGTGCGATATTTGAGTTTCCAAGCCATTTAGAGGCACATACCAAAATTTCTGTTGCACGCCCCAGGTATCTGGCAAATCATTCATAAAGCTCCCATCAACTCTTATCCAATTTAATCCGCTTACCCCGGATTTCTTAGTATGTTGCGTACCGAATACTGTCAATTGCGCATTTGCAACAGTTCTCCTTCCAGATTCGACTATTATACTCGGGTGACTCATATTGCGTTCAGAACAAACTTTTTTGATTGCACCTACAACTTCATTAGCATAATTTTCTAAAGAATATGGATCTTTTGATTTATCGTAGGGTACAGATAAGCCGCCGCCAACATCAATAATTGACAAATCCTTAGCTTCGAGCGCCTTTAATTCACAATAAAGTTCAGAAAGTGCCGTAATAACTTTGCTTATGTCCTCTTTAGACTCTATTTGCGATGCTGCATGGCAATGTAAGATTTTGAATGACATCTTTCTTTCAGGTAGAACATAATTTAGTACAAAATCTACCAACGAATCTCGTGAAATACCGAAAATATTCTGCTCTGTTGCAGAATTCCAATGCGAGTTTGTCGATACGCCCGTACGCGCCCTTATCCCTATATCTAATTTTGGAACTCCTTTGGCATTAATCTGCTCTAATAGCGAAAAGTACTCTTGTTCGGCTTCAACAATTGGTATTACGCTATATCCTTTATCTTGCAGATCAATTATTTCATCTAAATATTTACTATTTTTAGCACCATTGCATATAACCTTACTTTCTTTACTAATTTTACCAGACTCTAGCAAATGCTTGGCAATTAAAAGTTCCATATAAGATCCAACTTCAAGATTTGCTCCTGCCTCTACTGCAGCAGTTACAAAGGGCTCAAGTTGAGAACTCTTCATAGGATAACAGTGCGCGTACTCTCCTTCAAAACTTTGTTTAGCAATTGCGGATTCAAACTGTGTTCTAATATCTCTTACGTTTTCTTTAACTATCTCTGGAATGGCAATTTCAAGTGGCGTACCATGTTTCTCGACTAGGTAGACCAAATCGTGTTCTTTATTTCCGGCGTATAAAGATAAATGGCCTTCTTTGTTAATGTTGTATTGGAACGTACCCAAATCTCTTTTTCCCAATTTCCAGAAATCAACAGCGGATTCGCTCATGCCACTTGCCTCCCATTTACAGGTCGTCTGTATAATGCACAAGTGGTGCAATGCGGTCCCCCGTATCCTCTAATCATATTATGCAAGTCAAGGCCAAATTTCTCGTAAAATTCTGACTTCGGATCAGGCTCTCTAAGCACAGTAATGCCTTCTTTTTCATCTAGAAGTCTAGGATAGTCTTCATTTATGTGAACTGCAACAATCTCTCTATCTTTTATTGTTAGAAAATTGGTAGCATATTTTGTTAAACTTGAATTTTGATCAACCTTAATTACGTTAAAATCTTTTGATTTTAAGTAATCTGAGAAAGTTGATGTAGAATTTTTGCTCTCACAGACATATTTATTATTAACTTTGTTATAAATTGTAACGGTTCTGTCCAACGATTCGAACACTTTTTTCAAAGTTACAGCCAAACCATCGCCAGCAATGTTAAACCAAGTGTCTAGGTGCATTTGGTCCACAGATAGCGGGTTACTAACAACAGCAATTTGTTTGTAACCAAGCGCACCACTATTTAGTAATTCAATAATAGCATTTTCACTGGTTCTTTTACCTTTTCCAACTAGAGCAAAATCGCCCGCGGGTATGAAGTCTCCGCCTTCTATCGAAGGTGTTTGTATTTTGTAGACGGGTTTAATGCCCAGCGTCTCGAAAGCTAGCTCAGTAATAAACGGCTCGTCCCATCTTTGAGACTCTTTCATTCTGCAAAGAACAATGCCTTTGTCAGTTGTAAACTGTTGATCTCTTGTAAAATACAAGTTTGTTAAGGGATTGGTTCTGTAACCTACAACACAGTCTTCATTGTCTTTCTTTTCTAAAAGTACTGTAGGACTTTCAAGCAATATATGCAAAATGTCCTCAAGATCAATTTCGTTACAAGTTTTCTTTATTTTTTCTGAACGCTCGTCTTTTTGTAGTTTGGTTACGCGCTCTTCATCTTCGCTATCATCGTACCTATATGCGAGATACTCTGTCGCTTCTTTTCTTATTTTAGGATTTGCTAGCAGCAAATCCCGGACTAAATGAACATTAATTCCTTCGGACTTCAAAACTTCTCTATATTTCTGATGTTCAGCAACTGCTTTTTTCTTGCTGAAAACTGTTTCGTAAAGATTTCCTCCAGGATAAAGCAAGCCATATGTTACTTCTGTCCCCGGTTCGTGCATGACTACGTCAGTCAATATGTCCCACTCTGCTTGCACGCCAACTTTTGGTTCCATGCATAATAATGCATTTATTCATAATAATATCCTTGATTAGAAAAACCCGACAGAGTAGGCAATATTTTCGTCAAATTGACGAAGAAATTTATTAAATACCGTCATAGGAGGAAACCCTCGCGCTTTAGTTCGTTAGCTATGTATAATACTCTATAATCGCGTATTTGGTGTTCTGCCGTTAACGTGTCTAAGAATTTATGCAACTCATCCATAGATTTGAACGCAAAAGAAGCAAGATAATCAAATTCGTTGCCTAATTTTACAACATTATTTGTATGCTCTGAATTGATTAATGTCTCGCCCAGCTTTATTTTGCTGGTGTTATCTGCCTTGAACAGAACTTTCACTTGTATAGGCAAACCCAACTGATTAAAATTTAGTAAACAAGAATATTTATTCACTATCCCTTCGCGCTTAAATTTCTTGATTTTGTCATAGACTGTGCTCCTAGGTAGGTTAACTTTCCTCCCAATTTCAGTTACGGTAGTGCGCGAATTCCCGCGAAGATGTTTAAGTATCTCAAATTCCTTGTCCGTCAGCATAAATTGATTAACTATTGTGAGAATATTAAAACAAACAAGAAAAATCCGTTAATTTAGCGGTTTGCGGCAACGCAATGACATCTACCGCGTAACTTCTTTTATCCAGGCTACTAATGTTAAGATTAATCCTGTAGCTCCGATGAATGTTGCTATGCCTAAACTAACATCTCCAGCTTCTTCTGGCGTAAATATTAGCGACAGACTGCTCATCAGGATAAAAATTATTACTGCACCAAGATATGCTTTTGCTAACAAATAGCGCCAATCATTTGATTTATTTTTCATTTTAACCTCCTGCTAACTTTTTGATTTGTCTGGCTGTTTCGTTCACAAATTCTTTGTTTGGTAACATTTGCCAGTATGATTTTCTTGGTATGAAGTAATACATTTCATCATTTTTTACTGTTAATTTTATTCTATGCACCAGAGTAAATTTCGGATGGTCAACTTCAACCGATTTCACATTTGCAAGCTTTACGCGCTTTTTCTTAATTTTACCTGCAAACACCCATGCCAGCGTTATTAGACCGCCAATTAATGGACCTAGCAAGACAAATAAAACAATAAATTGCCAGTTTTTAGGGCCTGCAAATCTCAACACTAACTCTTTATCTGTTAATTCAAACTTTTTTTGTGCCAGTCTCATGCTCCATATGGATTCCGAATCATAGACTGTTGCATAATACTCTACCATTATAATTCCTCCTCTTTTTCGTCTTTGAAGCGGTCATCTCTCTCTATTGTGATTCCACCAGAATTATTTTGCAATTGCGCGGTTTCATTGCCATTGAGTTTTGCCATGTAACCTTCCCTCTTCAAATCTTTGGCTATGTAGAGTATTTTAGTCTCTTTTACTGCATATTTGCTCGATAGAATATCAAGGTAAGCGTGCATGTCATTCATATTTTCAAAAACTATTGATGTCATATAATCAAAATCATTTCCCAATTTGACGACATTGTTTGTATGGCTTGATGTTGCCAGAGCTTCACCAAGCTCCAGCTTTCTTGTTGGATCGCACTTGAACATGATGTATGCACAAACAGAATGTCCTAGTTGGTTGAAATCAACAATCGCTGTAAATCTATTTATTAGTCCTAATTTTTTGAATTTCTTGATTTTGTCAAAAACTGTGGTTCTTGGTATTCCCAACTTCTTGCCAATCTGTGTGACAGTATGTCTGCCATTGCTACGCAAATAGGCGAGTATCTCCATTTCTTTTTTACCAAGTGCTTTCATTTTCCATTCAAACTGCCGCGAACTCGCGGCATTCTGTAATTTTATAGGAAGACCAAATATAATAATGAATACAAGCTCTGCTTTGATTAAGAAAAATTAGCAAGGAACACAACTTTACTTCTTGCTGAAGTATTTTTCAGCATTTGAGCCTAAAATTCTAGCGATTTTGGTTTTCCCATATCCTGCAATCAAGTGGCACAATTCTTAAATTTTAGCTCTGACTTTTTCTAAGAATTTTTGCGCTTCCTCTTTGCTTATTTCGCCTTTTCCTATCTTCATCTTGTAAGCTTTATCTACAATTGTAAATTCTTCTTTGCTAAAGAACTTTTCCGCTTTATCGCGGATAGCTTTGTAATATTGGCGATCTTTTACTTCAACAGGTTTATTATCTTGCAAGATCATATAACCATATGCTGTTTTGAGAACTGCTTTTGCAAGTTTTCCTCTTGAAATCTCGATGCTCGCTCGCCCAATTAGTGCTAGACCTTCCTTAGAAGGTATTTTGTCAATTTTAACATTTTTTAAAATGTCTTTCCCAAAAAGAATTATTCCTGTTGTTTTCTCAAGATTTAATAAAACCGTTGACGAACCTTTAAAGTCCCCCTTAGCTTCAAATTCGCCGCTTTTATAGTATTGATCTAAATGTTCCACATACACGTGGATGCGAAAATCAACTAACCTGGCGATATCGCCTATGCTGTAGACTATTTCTTCGGTAATATCTTTTTTATCTTTGAACACAACTTCTATATCATAATCATCTACTTTGGATAATTCTCCACTAGCTGTGCTGCCTATCAAAATAATGCTAGCTAGTTTATTGCCATACTCTTCTACCACTTTTCTGACAAATTCTTTCACCGATTTGTCCGCTTCTTTTGCCATATTGACGGCGTCGAACTTAACCTATATTAATGTAATATTCTAAACGCTGCTGAAAAGTCTTTCAGAAAGCCTTTTAAAATAGTGCTGATACTTTTTTCAGTATGGACAAAATAGACTCTGCGCTCCAAAAAGCTTGTACATTTATGACGGAAAAGAGGAATGCCGAGGGCTATTGGTCTTCAGACACTATTAAGCATAACGAGCCCTTAGAGCTGCAAAAACCAATTGTTAGAACGGGAGAAGCTATTCTTACTTACGTTGCTGCGAAGAACAAAGAAAGTTTACCGCTGCTTTCTTATGCATTACAATTCTGTTTAGATAATTCTTTGGAGGATTCAGATCCGCTAAGCTTATGGGCCTGGAAACTGATGGTTGCATCATTATCGAACACGCAACGTGCCAAAAAAATACAAAAGCAGTGCGCCGATTTGCTCATAAGACAGCAAAATAAAGCGGGCTTCTGGCCTTACTTTCCTGGAAAAACCTACAACCTTAACAATTATCTAATTTTATGGTCGCTGAAAGATTACGATTGCAAGCAAACGCTTAATAGGGCTGCGGAATGGCTCAAAAAAACAAGGGCAAAGGATAAGCAAGGCTGGAGTTTTGATGACAAACAATCAAAATCTGAAGTTAGTTTTACCTCAAATATTATTTTAACATTGATATCTTTAGGCGAAGATCCTACGTCCGAGATTTTACAAACAGCAAAAAGATTCCTGGAAGACGCGCAGTTACCGGGTGGAGGCTGGCATTCTTCAAGCAGAACAGTATATGGCCAGCCAACTACTTATGGTACAGCAATCGCAACTCTCAGTTTGATGCTATTAGCCAATAACCCGCTTAACGAAAAGGTTGCGCAGGGAGTAAATTATATTCTAAAACGGCAATTGAGTGATGGTGGCTGGAGCTTGACTGAAGAAGACAAGGTTGGTAAGTCTTACACAACCTATCATTGTGCATTAACTTTAGCATTTTATAAATTTCTAAAAGAAAATTTAAGTTTACCCAAATATTCAATTTTGAAAGGAAAAGTAGCGCCACAATATCTTACCCAGATTCTCTGGAAGGCCTTTGAAGAAGACAGAACATATTGGCTCAAATTAACTATGACACAATCAATGTTAAACTCGAAGCTTTTAGGCTCTACAAATGACGCCGTCAACCGGCGTAAAGACATTCTAAAAATATTGGATGAAACTAGAGCTCTCACAGTTGCTGAAATAATAGATGAGCTTAAGAAAAAAGAAATTTATTCACATCTCAAGAAACGCTCTCACATAACTCAAATCAAAAATGATGTTGAATATCTTAAAAGTCTTAACATAATATACGAATTTGACGGTAAGTACTTTATCGTCGCTGATTTGTTAAGTTAGCCTTAAAAGACTTGTTTGCTGCAGTATATAAATGGGCAACGAAAATTTGGAGATTGTTCGAATCGCTTTTTATTCAAATATAGCGCATGGTTTTGATAGTGGAGGACAAGTATATGCCCAAACTCTGCCTACGTTATCAGAGTTCTTAGAAAAAACTTTTGAGACAGACGCAGATTTTGACTTTGATGTCTGCGCAGTCACTAGCCCGCAAGGTGAGCTAGAACTTATGCTCAACGACGCCTATCTACCCGAGCAAGGGCCATGCAATCTAATTTATTCGCTAGAAAATTTATACGAACCTAAAATTGTAACATCTCCGGACTGTTTACCTGATGGATATAAAATTTTAAGTGCCTTCGAACGCGTAGTTTGCCGTACCCAAGATGAATGCGCAATAGTAGACAAGCCTTGTAGAGATTCTGGTAGGATACTATCTGAACTTTGTGAAAATGCTGGCACTCTCAAAGGAAAATTAGCCTCTTCAGAGCTATTCACCAGACAAAAAGCCCCAATAACGTTTATGGCTCTTGGAACGGGCTCAGGGCTTTCTTCAAAGCCGAATACATGTTTTGTTTTGGAATTAGATAACGACACTCGCTATTATATTGATTTTCCGAGAAATATGTACGATGCTGGCGACCTCTCAAAAGTTAAAAACATAATTTTAACCCATAATGATCCGGATCATGAAGGTGACTTGGTAAGGTTAGTACAAGAAAAAGCATTTGTGCGTAACGAAACAATCAGGTTACTGACGACTTCGGAAATTTGGGATAGGTTGCGTCCAAAATTGCCACAACAAGAACTCGAACGTCACATAAAAGTAAAGTTCATTGAACCTGGAGAAATTTATCAAGATGAGAGTGGTCTGCGAATCGAGGCTAGGGATAACCTTCATGGAAACCTGCCAACCATCGGCCTAAAATTAATATACCAAAATAAAAAATTAGGCTATAGCTCAGACATAAAGTACCCTGGCAAAGACATACTTGAACAATTGTACAAATCATACGAAACTATTCCTTTTGTTAAAAAAGTAGATGAAATATCGCATTATGTTTTGATTAAACCTAAAGATGAACCGTTCATTGAATTAATTACGTCTAGTTATTTGCTAGATAACATTGCTACAATATTGGAAAAGAATTTGCAGGAACCATACAAATTCAAAAATCCTAACAGACTTTGTGCGCACATATTCAAAAAAGTGCATGAGCGAGTATCGAATTGGAGTCCAACTTGGTTCTCCGACTGTGATATAATAATTCATGAAGCAACAAATAATCCAAATGATTCAGTACACACCTATGTCGGCGAATTGGAGAAATTACCGCAAGAAATCCGTGACAAAATGTATCTTGTACATACACCAGACAATTTCAAATGTCCCGAAGGCCTTAAGATGCTTCAAGAGCACAGAAGATATCGGTTAAACTAATTATTTTCTATATTGATAAGCTTTAAGAAACTAATACTAACCAGTATAGCATGTCAGAACAGAACCAAAGCCAGCAAGTGGATTTGGAAACGCTCTTGGTAGTTTCTCAAAGCGATAATTCACAAGGTGCGATAAGCATTTTTGACAAAGACGGCTTTGTTGTTTGTGAATTAACCGGGATAAATCCTGTAAGTTTTCTTAGAGTTAAAGATAGCACCGTCTTTTTTGAAAATAAATCGTATGAAAAGGTGATCAGCGAATATTTTAAAGATGGCGTACCGCACCCACATTTCGACGATTATTTGGGGTTAATTGATCTTGAAAGCTACGATGATGAGCCTCGCAAACTACCGCACGGTTGGCAACAACGTAAAAAGAGAGATTTTGATTGCGATGAATTTTTTAATGAGGAGAAAAACATAACTCTTTTAGAAACTCGTGAAAAATATACCTCCAGGCAATTGACGCCTGAAGAAATAATCCACATCCGAGAAAAAATTCTCACTAAAGGAGTTAAAATTTGGCGTGAAAAGACGGGAGAAAAAATATCACTGGATTCGCCTATTAGCGATGTTTCATTCAAATTTGACAAGAATTATCTTATTTTTAATCAGGGCCAAATTGTTGCATTAATCCGCGATAAAAGCAATGAAAATGAAAAGCGTAAGTTCAAGTTTTATTTCAGCCCATTTAATAGGGTAAGGAGTTTTAAGATGTTAGAGGATAGCGTTTTAATCGGATCTGATGAAGGACTTTATCAGTGTCCTGCCGTATTCAGAAAACCGGTGGCGCTTTCTGAGTGTAAGAGAATTGTTCCTAACGAGAAATTTAAGTTACCAATACAAGATATTGAAGTACTAACGAAACCAAAACCGGACATGTCTGTCAAAGTTCTGGGAGTTGGTGATAACAGCACTACAAATTACAATAATTCTAGTTTCATAATAGAAGCTGACAGACAATATTTGGTGGATTGCCCTCCCAGAATCAACGCGATTTTAGGTAAGACTGGAGTAAAACCTATCAACTTGATGGATATTATAATAACACATAATCATGATGACCATATTGGCGGACTTGGCGCCTTTTTAATTCAACATTTCAAGGCTAGCAAACTGGTAGATAATTACGGAAAGGTCAAAATATACACCACCTCTAGAATTTATAACAACCTTATAAACGAATTCTATGGTGCTGGTATTTACAAGCACATTTTCGAAAATTTAGTTGAATTAATAAAACTAGATGAAGAATTTAGTCGCGGCGAAGTAAGAATAAACATTAGAAATAATATTCATGAAAAAGATTTTCCCACCATAGGTTTCAAATTCTCCTGCAAAGGCAAAACTTTGGGTTATAGTAGTGATTGTGCGTTTGTAGATAACGATTCACAAATTAACGACGCCATATTAAAATTCAAGGCTTGGGTTGAGAAATTAGATATTAGCAAAGCCGCTGAATTGGCAGAGAAAGTGCAAAAGGAATATGGTGACGATCCGTTGAGAACGGAATTTTCTGGCCTTAGCAGTTCAGCATCTTTATTCACCGGCATATCTTTTAAGGACCTTGACGCACTTGGAGAATTTCAAACTATTGCTGAAGGTTTAGTTCTCAGCTACACGTACACTGACCGTTACAAAGATTACAAAGATCCAAAATATTGGCGATTTATTAAAGATGACTTGGTGGCTGGATTTAGATTGGGGCTTTCATCCGCGCGCAAAAAATGCACACCTGACTGGTTCTCGGATTGTGACATAATTATTCACGAAGCAACTGATAACCCTAACGATCCGGTTCACACCTACGTTGGCGAACTGGAAAAGCTCCCGCAAGAGATTAAGCAAAAAATGCGCTTAACGCACATCCCGGATTCTTTTCAACTCAACAAATACTCGATTCCCGTTTTGAAAGAGTTCACGAGGTATGACTTATGACGGAAGAACAAATTAATTTTACGCCGATAGAGCACGATGGTCATCATTTTATAATGATCCATAATAACAATTTTATAGAACATTTCTACGTGCTTGTAGGGGAGTTTAAACAAATTCGTTATAAGAAGGACGATAATATCATTAGTGTAAAAGACAATGCCGAAATCGAATACCTGTGGAAACTTTCGAATTTAAATAAAATGCCCGCTATCATTCATAAAGGCATTAGTTTACATAAAAATAACTTCAACAAAGAATTTATTTGGCACAACTTTGATAGCGAAGATTGTTTAGTGGATCTAGAAGAAATTAGCCGTCGTAATTTTATTAGCTTTACTGATAATTATTTAGTGGACATATATCCTTATTCTAATTTTCAAGATTATTGGAATAATTCGCAAAATAAATTTTGCAATTATATTCAATTTAAACATCCAGATAGTTTTTCCTCTATAGTTAAAGGAGAAAAATATAGAGGCGAAACTGCTCAGATAAGCTTTGACGTGAATTTTGGTATGAAGATAACTCCGTTAGGTATTGGAAATGCTAACCCAAAAAATAAGTATGGTAATTCTTGTTTCCTATTAGAAGCGGATAAAAAATATTTGATAGACTTTCCAAGAATAATAGCGCCAGATTTGGAAGGGCGTTTGGAAGATGTTAGGGATATTTTTATCACGCACGTGCACAATGATCACTTAGGAAGCCTTGTTGATTTTCTCTTAATGCGGGGGCCTAAAGAAAATAGAGAAGAACGAATCAATATCTATGCTATAGAAGAGGTTAGTACTGACCTTATTAAAATTTTAGACCTTTTGGGTCTTAAAACGCGTTGGAATTGGTCACCAAAAAAATACCAAAGCGTATCAGCAAAAGATTTTGCAAATCTTATAATTTTAGACGATACGCTCGATGCTACTCACCACATCGGTGGCTCAAAAGATGCCTACGTTAACGAAAACGGTTTAAGAGTTGTAACTAGACATAACATGCATGGCGACACGCCCTGCGCCGCTTTAAAATTTATTTACAAAGGTAAGAAGATAGGCGTTAGCGGAGATTGTAACATAAATGAATGGTATTTATATCATAAGCATGAAGAATTCAATGCGGCATCTGAAAGCACTTTCTTTTGCAAAGATGTGATTTTTGAAACTGGTCCTAACGCTAAAAAAGGTTGGTTCGAATACTTAGACAAAATCAGGAAAGAATACGTAAATGCCTGTATCGGATGGTTTGACGATTGCGATTTGATTTTCCACGAAGTAACAAATGTAAAATTGGAAGGTGGTGTACATACGCACATCAGTGATTTAGAAAAAGACCTCTCGCATCTAAAAGATAAGCTGTTTTTATATCATGTAGACGATAATAATTTGCCTAAATCAAACATATTTCCGATTGCGCGGCGAGGGCAGGTATACAGAATATGACAAAAGAGCAAGATTTGGAAACAATCATCTACATTTATGCTGACGAAAATAATCAGAAAGCTTGGGACTTGAATGGGTTTGAAGTAAATCTTACTGAAGATATTTTGAAAGAAATCCAAAATGTGAATACTAAAGATATAATTGAGATTAATGATCATATGCTTTTTGAAGAAAATACCGAAATAATGTTGTTTGAAGATCCAAACGAAAGTGAAAATTTAAAGAACATGCGCGAGTATGCCGAGCGGGTCAAACCGCAATTAAAGCTTAAGGAATACGTCGTGCATTATATGCTAGACGGCGCAAGGGTATCTAGAAATAACTGCTTAGGCAGTTTAATATCCAGTAAAAAACCAGAACTTTTCGTAATCAGAATTCCTAAAACATTAGGAGTAACATCATTAGGTATCGGCAACGGGTTTTCAATAAATCATGATAATACTTGTTTTATTCTAGATGCAGATAAATTATATCTAATAGACTGCCCGGAAGACCTTAGAAAACTAGGAAAGTTGGAAGAAAAAATCAACGATATTATTTTGACGCATAACGACCCCGATCACGTAGGATTACTTTACAAACTTATTCAAAAGAAGTGCTTTCGATATAAGCAAAAAATCAATCTATACACAATTAAAGATGTATTCGATGGTTTTATCCAGAATCTCCATAATTTACAAACAGATCTTGTCAAAATGATAAATTTTGTAGAATTACGAACCGATGAGCCTTATGTATTGTTACCTGATGTTAAAATTTGTGCACGAAGAAACATTCATGGCGAAATACCAACAATCGGCTTCAAGTTTTCTTACAAAGGCAAAACTTTGGGATACAGTAGCGACTGTAAATTTAGCATGCAACTCCCAGAAGATGCAGATAAACGTAATGCAGATTTAGATAAGAAATTAAGAGATGAGCTCACTAGATGGGATTTTGATTCGGAGTTATTAGATTTCTGTTTATCAAATAACGTGTTTACGTCAACAAACCCGTCAACTATACCTTCTTACGAACCTTGTCCACATTCAGATGTAAATGTTGATGCAAAAAAGTTAGCTCTATTCTATAAAAATGTGAGTGGCGCAAACGACGTAGAAGCGGAACTTAGTGGTTGCAGCACGAACCCCTCACACAATTCTTGCTTTATTAAACTACACTACAAATTTGAAGATGGAAAAACCGGTATGCTTCCTGTTGACCTAACATTAATAAAACATCTCTATGACTTTGCCAAAGCGGTTGAACATCAAAAATTTGATGTCAAACAACTTCATCCTAATTGGTTCTCAGACTGTGACTTAATAATCCACGAAGCCACGGACAATCCAACTGACCCCGTTCACACATATGTTGGCGAGCTCGAAAAATTGCCTGAGAAACTAAAAGAGAAGATGCGCTTAGTGCACATTCCTGACGGATTTGAGTGTAAGCATTATAGAAAGCTTTCCAATTTATACTACGACAGCCCTAATGCAATTGAGATAATTAATTCCGATGCTCGCTCTGCAAAGACGACGAACCCAAAAAGGTATCAACAATATATCAATAAGATTCTGCCGATGAGACTGCGAGTTAAATACTTAATTTGACTTCAAACGCTACAACTGGTTGTTCAATGCCCCAGTTCTGAAGGACTTTCGGGTGGATTTCTCCCACAATACCTAGCTTTTCCTTGCCAGAGAGGATTACTGCTGACCTGCCTACAATAAATGAATCGTGGTCTGCTTCTTTTATTGCAATTTTCTTTCCTAAGTTCGCAAAAACAGCTTCTACTGCCTGTTTTGCGTCAGTAAATGTTACATCAGCATGCGAGATTGCAAATGCCAATCTCCTTTCAGTGGTTGACATTTCATCTTTTTCCGAATCAGGATAAGTTATGTCACCGACTTCAAACACTTTTTGCGGGTATTCTTTTGTTGTGTTTTTAGACAAAAATTCTAGAACAGACGGCAGTAATTTATTCCTCAAGCTGCCGTAAGTCAGAGAGACTGGATTTTCAATCTCAATGATTTTTTCCTCTTTTGTTCCCATTAATCTGAATAAATTGTCTTTATTTGTTAAATTAAACGACAGAATTTCTTGAGCACCCAAGCCAATGCAGAATTCCCTGACTTTATTTGATAATTTCTCAACGTCAGCTAGTTTACCTGCGGTTGCCAAGGCAGGTGCCTCTGGCTCAAAATTACTAAATCCGTTAGCAATAGCAATATCTTCGCAAATATCAACCTGGTGCATTACATCAAACCTGTAGCACGGAATTTCAACTTCCACGTGATCTGAACTTTCAGATTCCGGATTATGTAATTTCACACCATACCTTGCTTTCTGAAGTAATTTCATGACGTCCTGAGCATCAAACTTCGTTCCGAGAAGCTGATTTGCTTCTTTGATATTAAAGCGCATTAGTGATGTTTCCAGATGCGGCGTAACATCGGTCTTTCTGTATGGATAATCTATTCTGACTTCATAGATTTCTCCTCCTCTGTCAGCTAAAGTCAAAGTTATTATTTTTAGAACATTGTTGACTGCCGCATAATCTGTGCCTGTGACTTCAACAAGGATATTTTCAACGTTTGTATTGACTTGCCCAAGGTCGTTTGAATTTATGATTGGCGGCATTGACAATACTTTGTTGTCAGAGTCAACAAATATTGGATATTCTGACAAACCTTTCAATATATGTCCATATTCCTTTCCTCTCGGATGGTTTTCTAAAATCTCGTGAGGATTCATCTTTTCCTCAAATCCCAAAGGAACGAAAGCATTCTCGTGATGTTTTGTTGTAATATACTTCAATGGAAATTTAAGCAAATCAAAATTATACAAACCAATAGAGGTCCTTCTCCTGTTTCTGCCATAGGTTGCATCAATCTTTTCCTGTTGTTGCATTATCTGTTTGATAATGGTATCATTCAAATTTACTTTCTTCACAACAGCACACGCGATAAAGCCACGGATTTTTTCTAATTTGCCGTGGACAAAAACTCTGTAATCTGACGGATGAACGGTATATCTTTTTATTCCACCTTCACCAAAAGCTGGCTTGATTTGCCTGGCAATGCCTTCAGCACACCACAAATCAGCCCTGTTTGAATCCTCGATGTTAATTTTGAGAGTATCGCCATCAATGCCTTCAACTTCGGCTTTCGCATATTCGAGAAGCTCAGCAAGTCTATTGTCTGTTGGCAATTTCTTTCCAACAAGTTTCTCCAAATCCCGCAAACTAATTTCAATTGTTGGCATTATCCTTTCCACTCCTTGCGCAATAAACTAACTTCGTAATCGTCAACTAATTTTCCTCTTTTGAATGATTTCTGTCGGGAAATGCCTTCTACTTTGAAGCCTAATTTTTTGGCAAAATTAAGCGAGCGTTTATTGAAAGTAAAAATTCCTGCTTCTAATCTGTTTAATTTTAATTTTTTAAAACTAAATTCTATCAATAGTTTTACGGCCTCTAATGCGTAGCCTTTACCCCAATATTCTTTTGCTGCCCACCAGCCAACAGTAGCGCGCTTTTCACGCTGATCGGTGTCCCCCGTTCCGCAAGCGCCTATTAACGCGCCAGTTTTCTTGTCAACGATAATAAAATTAAAATGGTTCTTCTTTCTTTTAGCAGGCGCACGTTTAATCCACTTAACTTGATCTTTGACAGATTTCATGTCCTCTACAAAATAGGCCATATTCACCGATATTTCGGGCTTTTTGATGTTTTCAAATAACCATTTAGCATCGCTGAGCTTTGGGTACCTCAAAATAACATTCTTACCTTTGAGTATCATATCTTCGCCTCTCTGAGCCAGTCTATGTCCTGGCTGAATAGCTGTCTGATGTCTGTGATGTTATCTCTAATCATAAACAAGCGGTCTATGCCTATACCCCATGCGAGCACCGGAACCTTGATGCCAAAGGGCGATGTGACTTCAGGCCTGAAAATACCTGCACCACCAAGCTCTATCCATTTCTTGCTTTTCTCGTGCCAAGCATATAGCGAGACGCTTGGTTCTGTGAACGGGAAATATGCTGCTGTTGAAAATCTGACCTTGTCTGTATTCGCAAATTTCATTGCAAATTGTTTTAGTAAGCCGAGAAGATTTCTAAAATTCATATTTTCGCCAAGAACAATTCCTTCACAATGATTAAATTCCATCAAGTGTGTCGAATCTAATTTCTCTGGCCTGAAAACTCTGGCGATTGCAAAATATGCGCCCGGAACTTTTACATTCTTGTCTGCTAGCGTTCTGGCTGAGAGCACAGTTCCTTGAGACCTGAGAATCAAGCGGGCTGACTCTTTCTCGTCAAATTCATATTGCCAGCCAGTGCTGCCTGTCTTGCCACCGTTTTCGTGCACTGCTTTTACTGCTTTCAGAAGGTTTTTGTTAGCAACCTTTCCATATTTTGGTTCTTCTACGAAGTAAACATCGTGAATGCTGCGAGCTGGATGGTCTTGAGGCATGTATAGTGCATCATTCCAGAAATTAAGCTCCACCAAAGGACCAGTCATTTCTTCAAAGCCTAAACTGACAAGTTCTTCTTTAACTTCATCCAGGAAAGCCTTGTATGCCTGCTTTTTACCTAAGTGTAGTTTAGGAACTTGAGCTTCAACATCGTAGCGCCTGAAAGAAGCGTTCTTCCAGGCTCCTGTTTTTATTAAATCCGGGGTCAGCAGACCGATTCTTTTTTCATCAGTTGTTGCACTGATTACTTTCTTTCCTAAATCTGTAATTGTGAATTCCCTAATTGTCCTGTCAATCTTTCTGACAATTCCTCTGGGCCTTAACTCATTGAAAGCAAAGAGTTCTTCCTTTGGTAGCAGATTTAATTCAACTTCCTTTTCTTTTACCAGTCTTTCAATTAGAAGCTCGTCGTGCCTTTTCTGCTCCAAGTATCTTTTATCTAGAAGTTTTATCTTACCTTCCTCAAATGCAATTATGTTATGTTTCTTCAGATGCCCTAATGAATGTTGGATTTCCTGTTTGTCCAGTTTTGCTTTTGCTGCTATTTCATCAGCATAAAGCGGCTTGTCTTTGATTGCATGCAGAAATCTTTTTTCGGGCAGACCTTCTGTAATGTATTTCTCGCCCAATTTATCTAGAGCAGCAAAACTCTGTGGAGTTTCTTTGACTGTGACTAAAATTTTATTCTGCAGCCAGAGCGCTGCCCTTGAAACAATATCTCTGCCAAGCAAAGTTGCTTTTGCTAGCTCATCTGATTCCAACGGTTTCTTTGAAAGTGCTTTTAGCACTGCAACTTCAGCATCCTGCAATGCTTCTGCTATGCGTTTGGCGTCCATTATCGTTTCTTCAAACTTCGGGATACTTCAATAATATCCCCTCGCATTAAAGATTCTTTCCTTAATGCATTCTCGATTGCTGTCAGCAATCTGGCGCCTCCAAAGTTTACAATCTCAGAGTCAAGCTCCAATAGTCTTTGGGCGAGCTCTCCAGGTTCCAATTCGCGGGCCAATGCTTGTTTAATATAACCTAAGAGAAATTCAATATATTTGTCTTTTTCCTTTAATTTAGCGATGTTGTCTTTGACTTGCAGCGAGCCAGGCCAGTTCAGTCTGGCCCTGTCTAAAAGAATTCTTAATTCGTTAACTGCTCTTTCGTGCTCTAATAACAAGTCAGAGCGCATTGTCAATAACATCAGATAAACGGTCCTTTTATGCTCAAAATGCTCTTTCTTCTGCACGTATTCAGCAATTTTCCTTAAATCAGGTTCTAAGCTACCAACTTTAACTGCCAGCCTGGATTCAAGTTTTGTTATGCTGTCTACTTCCTCTTTTGCTTTTTTAACGCCTTCTTCGGTAAGCATTCGCTTAACCCAGCCGACAGCGACCATATTTCGAGGTCAAAAATGTTGTATATAAAACTTTAGAAGCTCTTTCGAATGATTTTTATTGCTTCGTATTTGTTGGTTTTGTATGTTAGAAGAACAATTAGTAAGAGCATTGATAGACAAGGGCGCTCAAGTTAGAATTACGGACTTAAAATTCAACGAGGATCTTAGTCTCAAAGGTTCCATTGGCCCATTCAAGGCGAGTTTTTCAGATAATGGCAGCATAGAAGAACAAGTGAATAATCTTAATGCTATTTGTGGGGGCGAGGGCACTCCGGTAGGCAAAGACGCCTTAAAGTTGTTGAAAAAAATATCTCAAGCAAAAACCAATGGCATACTTAGCAAGTATGAATTAAATATATTCATACCAAATGGTTGCGATGTTTCTCGTTTGATTTTAGATGGGCAAGCGGAGTGCGTACGAGTTCCTTACACTGAAAAGCAATGGGAAAATGAACTTAAGCTACTTTGTGAAAAGCCCTGTGAATACCAAAACATTTGCCCTTCTTATCAAGCAAAAAAAGCGGGAAAAGCACTTTATCTTTCTGAAGTGCCCAAAAAAGACTGAGTGGGCCCGCGCAGATTTGAACTGCGGACCTCTGCCTTACCAACGCAGTTGGTTCCGCGAAGGAACTTCAGCGTATCAGAGCAGCGCTCTACCAGGCTAAGCTACGGGCCCCTAAGAATTAAACAAGAGAATCGCATTATAAAGATTTTGTAAATATAAAATAAAAAAGAAATCTATCTTGTACTGGCTAGCTTCCAGACAGTTGTCAACGATACTACCACTGCAGCTGCTGCTACAAATATTGCTAGGTATGTCAAAATGTTCTCCAAGCTCAATGGTCCTATCGCTGGTATAAACTGAAAGCTTTTTGCTGCTATTAGCAGTGCTATACTTGCCAGCAGGAAATCGTGAGTTTCGTCCACTCTGATGTTCAGGAATCCTACAATAATTCCCAGTAACACCAAGATGCCTGCTATCATTGTCTTGTTGGGCCATATTATGCCCAGTATCACTGCAAGAGCAATGCCAATCAAAAACACCCAGTGTCCTAATTTCGAACTAGTTGTTATTTTGGCCATAAAATTTCAGAAGAACAGGGCATATTTATAGTTAACTGGACCGGGTGGGAATTGAACCCACTGCCTTTCCGTGTTTCTGCAAGAAACCCAGCGAAACCGCAGGTTTCAGCGCGTGCGAACGGAACGTTCTACCGATGGACTACCGGCCCACGAAAAACATTAATACTTGTGATTTTTAAGTTTTTATCAAGACAACTGGGGTGCAGCATGGCTTCCGTTTTTTTTGGCTGTCCCTGGGAAATATGGAGGCCAGAATGTTCTTTCATGAGCACTGGAAAATAAGGTATGCAAGACAAAATTATCTTCCTCGGAACAGGTGGTGGAAGAGTTGTTATCGCGAACCAGCTTGCAGCAACGGGCGGGTTTGTCATTCAACTAGAGGGTTACCAAATATGGGTGGATCCCGGACCTGGAGCTTTAGTCAGGGCTAAGCAATACGGTGTAAGAGCTAGCAAAACAGACATTATTTACGTTTCTCACGAGCACATAGACCATTCTAACGATGTTAATGCCGTTATTGATGCTATGACGCTTGGCGGCATAAAGAAAAGAGGCATCTTAATCTCAACACAGACAGTCATTAATGGTGGAACCGAGAATGGACCTGTTTTGCTCCCATTTTACAAAAACACTCTGAAAGAAGTCTTTGCTATAAGGACTAATGACAAGATAAAAATTGGACCTCTGAACTTTATTGCAACACCAACAAAACACGATGTTGAAACAAATGGTCTGCGACTTGAGACTGGAAAAGTCACAATTGGTTATACTGGAAATACCGCCCCAGCTCCGGAGCTTGCCGAAGCTTTCAAGGGCTGCAATGTTCTGATTATTGATGTGTTGAAGCCGGGCAAGGAATCCTGGAAAACGCATTTCTGCTCTGAAGATGCTGCAAACCTGATTTCACAGGTGAAACCAGAACTTGCAATAATAACCCACTTCGGCGCAAGAATGCTGAAGCACAAGCCGATTTTTGAAGTCAGAGAAATACAGAAAAAAACCGGTATAAGGGTTATAGCTGCTCAGGACGGCATGAGAATAGACTTAAGTTCGATAGTAACCGGCCAGAAGAAACTTGAGCAAGTCACCGTATAACTTAAAAACTGCTTTCTATTTTTGTATTCATGGCTCTTGACCAAAAGCCAGACTTCAAATCTATAGAATCCAAATGGCAAAAATTCTGGCTAGACAATAAAATCTTCAAATTCGATAAAAATTCAAAGAAAAAAGTATATGCCATAGATACACCGCCTCCAACAGTTTCTGGCGAGATGCATATTGGCCATGCAATGAGCTACACGCACTTTGATGTCATGGGCCATTATATGCGCCAATGCGGCTTCAACGTCTTACAACCGATTGGCTTTGATGATAATGGACATCCTACTGAAAGATTCGTTGAAAAGCTGTATAATATCGAATCAAAAAATATGGACAAAACAAAATTCAATGAACTTGTAAGGAGAGAAATACCGAAGTGGGAGGAAACTTACAAAAGGGATTTAATACAATTAGGGCACGGCTACGATTGGGATGTAACATACTCAACTATAAGTCCCGAATCACTCAAACTCGCACAACAATCGTTCTTAGATTTATACAAAAAAGGACTAGCTTACAGAAAAGAAGAACCAACTATCTGGTGTGTAAGATGCCAGACTGCATTGGCGCAAGCAGATTTGGAGGACAAAGAAAGGGAAACAAATCTGAATTACATTGATTTTACAATAAACAAAGAGAAGATTACTGTTGCAACAACAAGACCTGAATTCTTGCCTGCCTGCGTTGGAATTTTTGTACATCCTGATGACAAGAGATACAAGAACCTCATTGGCAAAGAAGCGACAGTTCCAATTTTCGGCCAAAAAGTCAAGATAATGTCTGACCAAAAAGTTGATCCTGATTTTGGAACCGGAATTGTAATGATTTGCACCTTTGGTGATAAAACAGATATAGAGTGGTGGAAAAAATACAATTTGCCACTGAAAATCATAATAACAAAAGAAGGCAAGCTAAACAAACTGGCAGGCAAGTATGCTGGCATGCTCTTGGAAGAAGCCAGAAAGAAAATTCTAGAGGAGCTAGAAGAAAAATGCCTCCTAAAAAAGCAAGAACCTCTGAAACAGACAGTTTCTGTTTGCTGGCGCTGCCCCACTGCAGTTGAATTTATTGTAACAAAACAATGGTTCATTAAATTACTTGAAAACAAGAAGAAATTCATAGAGTTAGGAAAAAAAGTAAAGTGGCATCCTAGTCATTTCACAAAACTATATGAAAACTGGGTTGAAAACCTGAGTTGGGACTGGTTAATTTCAAGGCAAAGACATTTTGGCTTGAGTATTCCGGCATGGTACTGCAAGAAATGTGGAAAAGAGATTTTACCTGAGGAAAAAGACTTGCCAATAAATCCTGAAAAAGACGAACCAAAAAAGAAATGTGATTGTGGTTCAAATGAATTTGAGCCCGAGCACGATGTTTTTGACACTTGGATGACTTCTTCACTAACTCCTCAGCTTGTTTTAGGATGGGATAACAAGAAACTAGGCAAAACTTTCCCAATGACCTTGCGTCCTTCGGCAAGAGACATTATCAGAACTTGGGAATTTTACACTATCGTAAAATCGTGGTATCATTACAAGAGTTTGCCCTGGACAAACACCTTGATTAGCGGAATGGTATTTGACCCGCACGGCCATGAAATGCACAAGTCAAAAGGAAATATAATCGCACCACAGGACGTTGTTGGCAAATATGGTGCTGACGCCTTCAGATATTGGGCTGTCTCTTCGCTAATCGGTGGAGACTTGGTGTACCAGGAAAAGGAACTTACACATGCTCAAAAACTTTTGATAAAATTATGGAATGTTGCAAGATTTGTTGAGCTCTGGAAGATAAAGCCTAGTAAAGTTAAGTCAAAAAATGCCACGGATTTATGGATAACAACGAGATTAAATCAAATCACAAAGAAATACAAAGAAAGTTTTGACAATTATGATCCTGTTGCTGCAAAACGTGAGTTAGAGCAGTTCTTCTGGCAGGAATTCTGTGACTTTTACATGGAAATGATTAAACACAGACTTTACGGTAAAGACAAGTCTGCAAAAGAACAGGCAGAACAGACTTTGTACAGCACTTTCTACAGTATTTTGCAGATGTTTGCTCCAATAATTCCTCACGTTACTGAAGAAATATACTCTGAGCTTTTCAAAACCCGCGCTGAGCATAGCTCAGCTGGGCCCAGCAAAACTAAAGGTTTTGCTCGGGAACACGAGAAAGCTGAAAGCATTCATCTTTCAGGAATGCCCGAAGCTGGTAAGGAAGATAAAGATGCGTTGAAGCTTGGAGAGCTTGCTGTTGAAGCAATTGCTGCAATAAGAAAATGGAAAGTCGAAAGGCAATTGAGTTTAGGAGCTGAAGTTGATAAACTGACATTACAGCATCCAAAGGCAACGGACTTGGAAAAAGTCAGATCAGAGATTGCGGCAACAATGCGCATCAAGAATCTGGAAATCAAGAAAGGCGAGCTGAAAATCTTATAAGACTTAGTATTTCAGTCAGGTTATGGTGCATAATCCAAAGGACAAGTTATTATTAGACATCGCCAAACGCATGCAACTGGGAGCAGTACCAATAAGCATTGATGAAGACTGTTGTGGCGCAGTAATTATGGGCCCGGTGCTTGAAGAAATAACGCTTGAGCACCCTGAAAATCTAAGCGTAGAATTGTATGAAATTATTGGCGGTTTAAATTTGCGTGAAGCAAGGCGTCCTTGTGTATACGAAGACAAAGTAATTTGTTATTTTAATAATAAGAAGAAATACAACTGCCCCATTGCACCGCTGTGCAAGGCATACGAAAAATTCTAGCTCAGTATAGTTTAAAAACTACTTTTAATTTAGTTTAAACATGGTGGAGCAAACTGAAGCTGAAAAGAGGAAAGCGAAATTCAAACTGCGCAAGCTAATCAGGATGCTCGAGAAAAAGCGTGCAAGACATACAGAATTGATCTCAGTCTATATTCCTGCGGGCTACAACATGCAAGGAACAATAGACCAGCTCTCAACAGAAGCTGGCACCGCAAGGAACATCAAATCAGCTACGACCAGAAAAAATGTAACTGGTGCTTTGGAAAAGATGCTTCAGCATCTGCGCCAATACAAACGAACGCCAGTCCATGGACTAGCGCTTTTCGCTGGAAATGTTGCTGAGAGAGAAGGCCAGCAAGAATTTGAAGTCTGGAGTGTTGAACCTCCTGAAAATATCCAAGTTAAACTATATCAGTGCGAGCAGACTTTCTTCTTAGAACCTTTGAGAGAACAGCTTGAAATCAAAGCCATTTATGGTCTCATAGTAATGGACCGAAGAGAAGCAAATCTTGCATTGCTCAAAGGCAAGCAAATTGTCCCTATTGTTAATCTAGATTCGATGGTTCCAGGCAAATTCAAAGTCGGTGGCCAGTCAGCAGCCAGAATGGCCCGCGTTATTGAAGGAATGGCTAAAGACTTCTACAAAAAGGTTGGAGGTCTCTGTAACGAAAAATTCTCAGCTGCCGAAATCAAGGGCATAATTGTTGGCGGTCCTGGACCTACAAAGGAAGACTTTGTGAATGGCGATTTTCTGCGAACAGAAATCAAAAAGAAAGTCCTGGGCACAAAAAACATTGGTTACACTGGAGATTTTGGCCTGAAAGAGCTTGTTGACAGGTCAGAAGACATACTTGAAAAAGAAGAAATTTCAAGAGAAGTTCATATTGTTCAAAGATTCTTGACACTGTTAGCAACAAGAAGGAATATGGTCGTATACGGTGAAGAGGCCGTAAGGAAAGTTGCTGATTCGCGCGCGGTAGAAATATTGCTTATTTCGGAGGATTTCCCTGAAGATAAAGCTGAGGAATTGATGGATAAGGTAGAGGACGCCGGCGGTGAAGCCTACATAATCTCTAAAGAAACAAGAGAAGGCCAGCAATTATCTGGTTTAAGTGGCGGCATTGCTGCTATTCTGAGATATGCTATCTAAACCTTTTTAAATACCTTAATTCTGCGGTTCTAAGAGGAAGTGGCGATATAGTGTATTGACGAAGTCGATACGCTCACGTGCCAGCTTTGTGAAGCTGTATGGAAGTCAAATATGAGGAAGTTTCATCTTTAAAGCCTGGCAGATATATGATGATGGACGGCAGGCCTTGCGAAATAGTTAACATGGACTGGTCAGCTCCAGGCAAGCACGGCCATGCCAAATACAGAGTAACAGGCCTTGATATTCTAACAGGCTCAAAAAAGATGGCAGTCTACACGAGCCATGACAGAGTTGAGGTTCCTATAATTGAAAAAAAGACTGCACAAGTGCTTTCAGTTACGCAGGACACTGCACAAGTAATGGACATGCAAACATACGAAACATTTGACGTCAAAGTACCCGAAGAGTTTAAAGCTCAAGTTGTACCAAATGGCCAAGTAGTGTATTGGGATATCATGGGCACTAAAGTCATTAAACAGATAAGAGGATCAGGAGAAGCATAATATGCCAGTCAAAATACCAGAAGCAGCAGCGAGATTGTACGCGGGAGTTTGGATTTGCAGAAGATGCAAGAAGAAAATCCGTGGCAACTCCATAAAGGTTAGAGCTGGCAAGATTCCGTGTCCTAATTGTGGCGGAAGAGTTTTCAGGCCAAAGTCAAAAGAAAGAAGATTGAAGGTATCAGCAGCTAAGTAAATCTTTGGCAATAGCTTTTTTAATCCTATTTTTATCACAAATCTTAATGTCTAAAGATTTACTGCCTGAAATCACAGTAGGCCTGACGGGCCACGTAGACCACGGTAAAACTACTCTAACTTATGCACTTACAGGCAAATGGACAATGCTTCATTCTGAAGAGTTGAAAAGAGGCATAACAATCAAATTAGGTTATGCTGACGCTGAAATCAGGAAATGCGCGAACGGGCACTACACGAGCGAAAAGAAGTGTCCTCAGGACAATTCTGAAACTGAAGTTATAAGAAAAATTTCTTTTGTTGATGCCCCTGGCCATGAAACCCTGATGGCAGTCATGCTTTCAGGTGCTGCAATCATGGATGGTGCAATTCTGGTAATAGCTGCTAACGAGCCGGTGCCTCAGCCACAGACCGCAGAACATCTGTTTGCATTGAAAATTTTAGGTATTGAAAAAATAATCGTAGTTCAAAATAAGGTCGATTTAGTACCAAAGGAAAAAGCAATAGAGAATTATAATCAAATACAAAAATTCGTTAAAGAAACTCTAGGTAGAGACGTTCCAATAATCCCGATTTCAGGGCAGCGAAAAGCTAACATAGATATCTTGCTTGAAGCCATTCAAGAATTATTCCCGACTCCTAAACGTGACGACACAAAAGACCCGTTGATGATGGTCGCCAGAAGTTTTGATATTAACAAGCCTGGAACAAACTTGGACAAATTAGTTGGCGGTGTTCTTGGCGGAGCAATTGCACAAGGCAAATTCAGCAAAGGAATGAAAATAGAGATACGACCTGGGCTGAAGATCGAGAAGAAAGGCGGACAGGTTGAATGGCGCCCTGTTACAACAACTGTAATGGATATTGCTGCCGGGAACTTACTTGTTGATGAAAAGGGCCCCGGTGGTTCTGTTGCAATTTCAACAACTTTAGACCCTGCATTGACAAAGGCGGATGCTTTTGTCGGAAGCTTGGTCGGATTGCCTGGAAAACTGCCTCCTGCTGTTCATGCTCTGGAAATGAAGCCCAACCTCTTTGAATTTGTAATCGGCACAAAGGAAAAGCTGAAATTAGAGCCCTTCAAGCAATACGAGCCCTTGATGCTAAACATTGGAACCGCAACAACAATAGGGATAATACAATCTTCAGGAAAAACAATGAAGCTTGCCTTACGCAGACCAATTTGCGCAAAAAAAGGCGACAAAGTAGCAATAGGCAGGCAAGTTCAAAATCGCTGGCATTTGATTGGATATGGTATAGTTCTATAATATGGAACCGATTTCTATAATACTAAAAGCAGCTAAACATGAAAAGCTTCAGGCCAAATTAGAAGCTGCGAAACCTAGAATTCTGAGGCTTTTAAAAAAGGGTGTTTCAGAATATCGAATATCCAAAGAAACAGGAATACCTCCTTATGCTGTCGGATTTGTAAACTGGAAAAATGATTTTGAAAAAAGATGTAGTGCCTTTGAAATAAAACTATATACGCTGGCCAGAAAGAAAGAATACCAGAAAAGCGACAAGTTTGATAAATTGACTTTTAATGTAACTGCACTAATGAACGACCTCAATTGTACGGCGCGCATAAAGGTTGAAAAGGCTATTAAAAATATGAATCTTGAACAAATAATAGAAGGCCAGATAAAAGAAAATCTTATTGGTATTGTATTCAGCAAAGATTATTACATTGCCGAATCTTACGGAATTGCTTATCAAAAACTAGCTGATGATATTAGCACCCAGCCAGAGATAGCCAAAAAAATGGTGGAGGACCTTAATATTGAAAGATATTCAAAGTTTGCTTTTGAAAACGCAGAGATATATGACTTGCAGCCGCAGCAGATAGGTCAGCTCTTAGTATATTCTGATGAACCTTTGTTCAAAGACAGATATGGCAGACCTAATTATGTTGGCCTCGCAAAGAAAATAAAACTGCCCTTAGACAAAGTAGTTGAAATTCTAAAGCACAAGTAATTATGCAGATTCTTCTTCTGTTTTCTGATTGCAGATTGTTGAGTGATAATGATTAGTGTCTTCTTTTGCGAGCATTTCGATAGCGGGTTTGCTCATAACAAGCGTCTTAGGAACCTGGAGGTTTATCTGGCATTTGTCAAGATAATCTGCTAACGTAACTTGGCTTGGGAAGGATCTCATCGATATTGCGCCAAATTCAGGATGAATCAATTTAACTTCGCCATTTGGCAAGTATCTATTTTGCCAAGCAACACTACCAAGCGCATAAACAAGCGCTTCTGCGGAATCTAAAAACTCTCTAACTGTTCCTTTCCAGCACCCCATATTTTCATGCGCCAGAGAATCGCCAGGTTTTGTTTTGCCATAATTCGAATACCAGCCGCTTATATCTAAATTATTGCCGTCTACGAAACACGAAAAGATATACAACCCTTGCTCACCAAAGATATGCAAGAAACCTTGATACGGACTAAGTTCACCTTTTGGATTAAACTTTTCGGAAAAGTGCTCATTTCCTGTGGGGCCATAACACCATTGAGGTTTCATGCCACCAGGCATTCTTCCCGTAAGCTTGCCTTCCAGAGTTCTTAGATGCTCCCACCACTTCTCTTTTTTCTCCTCTCCTTGAACTTCAAAGTTAACACCATTGAAATACACTTCAACAACATCATTTGCTATCTGCTGCAAAAATTCAATACCATCTGCAACGCTTATTAGTGGACTCTTGAAAGAAGGAACATAAGTTCTGTGTGTCCTGTATTCAGGATTCATGAAGTTTTCTGGTTTTTTATTTATGGCAACAAGATGCTGTAGTGCGGTTTCAATGCCGTCTCTATCAAAGAGAAATCTGCCAAGCGTTTTAATGTCATTCTGATAACTATACTTAAGCGCCTGCTCATCTGATATGTTTGCCCTGCCAACTTTGGCAAACTTAAAGCCATTCATGCAATTACGTAGCAGCAAAGTTATAAAAATTATTTGGGTGCGGTTATTTAGAAGCTAATGCAGCTCTGACTTGTTCCATGTAAAAAGTATATTCTGATTCGGTGTCAGGCGTAAAGTTTGGCGGCATGGTTGGCCCGGTCCATTTGACTATTTTTTCTTTAGCTTTTTCGTAGAGCTCTCCTAAAGTTCGCCCGTTAGGATTCAGATAACCGGAATTGTGCGGGCTTATGCCAACAATCAGATAATCCATTACGCCGAAACTATAAGATGCTGACAGTTCCTTTCGGGCCCTCAGATTAATATGTTTGGTACCCATGCCTTTTGACACGTCAGTGTTTATGCAAAACGGGAAAATTGCGCATTGCAGGGGAAATTCTGGCTTGCTCCATAATGAACAGGTTTTGATCTCAGCTTCGAGGTCTGTCAAGTTTTGGCATTGCTCGCCCAGCTGGTTTTCACAGCAAAGGCCGCAGCGCTTGCAGCCATACGTCAATTTCATAAGACCCTTGATTGTTTTTTCGCCGAAAATGAAAAGTTCATCGCGATTGGGAAAGAATTCGTTGGAAACAATAGTGTAGTATTCAGGATCCGAAGCAAGAATATCCTCGACTTTCTGGACTACTGGCGGAACTTGCTTTTCATAAAGATTATGTTGCTTTGAGGCAGAACTTTTTTGCATGGCAGCGATTAATGTGCTTTCTTGCACGCCAGCCTTGAGCCTGCCTTCATAGAGCTCAGCTAATTCATTAACTGTCTTTTCTTCAAGCTGGTCTTTGAATGCGACATGTTCGAAAGGCTTTCCAGGGAAGGCCAGCTTGCCAGTGTAATGGCAGCAGGCCTCGTACCGGCTCATGCAATGAAGCTGAAGCTGCAAAACTTCCTGGTGCGCCCTGTAGAATGGATTATTAGGCTCAAATTTTAGTTTTGTATCTTCTGGTATGTCCCCGCTGCAATAATAGAAAAACTCTCCCTTTTTCTTCAAATAGGGGCACCGGGCCTTCAATCTTTCTTCAGCATCCTTGATTACGGGCTTTTCAATATCTGGAACAAGGTCATCGACTGTTTTGACGTCAGCCCAGGTTTTCATGGTTGGATGTCCCATATCCCCGCGCTAATTCCAAGTTTTATAAAGTTTTAATATTGTTTTCTCAGCTTAAGAAATGCTTTTATCATTAACGCTTGATGCGAGAGCATGACACCAATCCCAAGAGTAGCACAAATGCATCCAGATTTTGAGTGGGATGTAGCAAAATATTGGGTTGGCCGTTTTGTTGAAGGAAGCAAGAATCCGCTCTTTGATGGCAGATTTCTATTGACTGTACTTGAAAGAGCCAAGGACACGGATGAAAGTCACGCAATAACTGGAACAATAGAAGATTGCTTCGGCAGGGCAAACTTTTATGGTCTTATACACCGAAATGGTATCCAATTCACAAAACAATATGTAGCTCTAGACCCAGACCCTTTTGTTACAGATATGACTGGCAAAGCCCGTACTGCATCACCGGATTATGAAATAGTTTATACGGGAAATAGAGTTGATGATGGTCACAATGTTCTTTACGAAGGCAAGTTCGAGATTAAAGATAAAGTATACAAAGCAGAAGGAACATTTGTCTTGGTAAGCCAAGGCGCAACCACGCCTTTGGATACCACACGTGCGAAATTCAAAGCAAGCTGGGAAGCCGCAAGAAACATACCTATGCATCCTAGATAACTATTTGGAGTAAGGTTTTTAAAACGGGAATTTACCGCAACGCATGGCATTCATAACAAGATTCAACTTACCAAATGAGGACCCGCCTGTGAGAGCATATCTGCACCAGGCAGGTTTTAAAGAAGTGTTTGAAGGCAAAATTGAAATTGCTAAATCTTACTTTTTAGGAATCTTTGATTCTCAACATAAAAATTTAGACAATTTTGGGTACGTTCTCGCAACTATTTGGGGGGACAATGGATCAAAGATAATAGATTTCTTTGGATATCGGCCTACACGTCCTGAAGAAAACCCAGAAGTTTACGCGTGGGTTGTGTGTGATGGCGCTGTTGTTAGATCTGGTTTGGACCATAACCCCACAACTTGCGGCGACTCGCTAATAGTTCTCGGCCGGGAAGAAGAGCACAGAAGGAAAACAAAAGATCTGACTGATTTTATGTCAAACCCGCCGCCTTTAGAAGAAGTGCTGAAGGGCTTACAAGGCGCTGTTTTGTGATACTACCTATCTATAATCACTACTATTTAAAAAAGATTTATAAACCCCCTCTGCTTATATTACATTTAAGGAAGGAAAAAAATTCTTCCTATCTCGGAGCGTTATGCGAGCATATGCTGTAACTGAGATGGCAGTGGCTCAAACCAGACCTTCATTCGAGTCAAGACTGGCTGTTTTCAGAGTAAGAGCAAATTTTGTAGCACCTTATAGAAAATGCAGGTTTTTCTATCTCGAGCCAAAGCATACAAAAACAAAATCTAATTTTATTAGGCAAATTGAACATATTGGCGGTAATTGGCCAAACGGAACATATTTCGTAAAAATGAGTTCTGGCCAAGTTTTTGCCCGCTTTGATGTTTATGAGGGCAAGGTCCGTGTTTTATACAAGGAATCCCCAATGACAGGCAAGCTATACCCTATCTGGGCTTTCTTCAAGAAGTAAAATTACTTGGGCGGAAGTACTCCAAGTCGCGAATAATGTTCTAACATGCTTTGCCAGATTGAGGTAAATTGTTCGAATTCTTTGCTATCCAAAGGCCGTTTAGAAAATACATCCACAAACCCATGACTATCAGATACTACTTCTCCTTGGGGAAGGCCCAAAAATCTGACCCACGCCGAAGCGACATGTTCTTTTGGTGGCGGATTTGCTTTAAGTATGGCTTCAGCCAAGCCTTCTGGTGTCTCGCTTAAAAAGTCTGGCTGTTGGCCTGCAATGTCTGAAAGTGAACAGTTTCCGGCTTTTATGCCATTCATTAATCGATAGGCAATATACTTACTTTCTCCTGTAGAAATAACTGGTAATAATTTTGCAGCTAAAATATATGTAGTTGTATTATAATCCGTATTTGCCATGTAGTTATTAGGGTAAATAATTTTATAAACTTTGGTTTCAGGGTTTTGCTTTCCTTGTGGCTTTTGAGATAATCAGTAAGGCAAGAAAGTAATATCGCATTTGCTCATCTTCTCGTAGAAATCTAAGTCTGGTTTCTTGCTTCCCGCTGTGTAGAAAATCGTGTCAAAGCCAAACCACATTGTGAACCAGCCAGCTGGTTCTAAAATCACCAGCAAAGCGCTTGTCAGTCTTTCGCTTATGTTAAAATCCCCAATGAATATTGCTGAAATCATTATTGCAAAACCAATGACCGCTATTGACGCCCCTTTAATATGCAGATTTCTGATTTCGTCAGTGATATAACCAAAGTGAGTTTTGAAATGCTCGTGCAGTCTTTTCTTTATCAATTTCTCACTTTCATGACTGCGCACTTTGTTTGGTATCATGAGTTTTAGATCAATCGTGCCAGAAGGCTGATACCTGGTTGCACGCTTGAGTTCAGCCCGTAAATCTTCTGAAACCGCTCTTTCAGAATAAGGTCTCGGGTCAAAATCTGAAAATATGTCGTCATAAGTATCAAGCATTAAACTGATTTCAGACATGTGCAGTAATTTGTGCTTCTCAGTTTGCTCAATCTCTGCAGCCATAATTTAATTAAGAATAGCCAACTTATAAAATTAGCTAAGACTCTTGTAAGAACGCCAGCCAAGATAATAACAGCCAACAGCCCATAAGCTGGCTATGATTGGAAAATAAGGTTCTCTGTTATGCAAATAGTCTACAATCGCTATTGCTGTGATGGCTAATCCAGTGCCAAAACCTAGAATCGCGCCTAAGATAGTTTCTGTTTTCTGCGCGTGTTTTTGTTTGTTTTCTTGTTCTATCAGTTTTTCCAGATTTTCATCAACTTTTGCCATAAGATTACACGAGCTCTAAACCAGCGTCTAAAACATAACTGCTCATATCATGACTATAATTTTTAGGAGCTGGCTTGTAAGCTGAAAATGTCTTGTATATTACTTCGCGATTTGCTTCAATGTCTTTTCTTAAAATTTTACCTGCTAACTGAAGGAAACCGAAAGCCACATCTGCAACAGAGTAACCGAGCTTAAAGAGGTCTTTCGGTTGAATTAGAGCGGTAGATTTTTTGTATGATTTTGCTACCTTTCCTAATTTCGTATCCTTAGCAAGTTTGTAAAATGGATTGACTAAAAACCCTTCAAATACATTCCAATCACTTAAGGCGTATCGAAGATTAGATTTGGTTAGAAGATTATTATCAAATTCTAAACTGATTGTTGGATGCATCCCTGCGCGCAAAGCAAGGCTCAATCTCTCCAGATAGTTTTCTTTTTGATTGTATGCCCTGGCCAGGGCTTCCAAATCCCTAACATGATTGCCATTGGAATTTCGTTTTCTGAAAAATGGCCCGTAAGGATCAGATCCCTGAAATTTTAGTGTTCTCTTGCACCACAGCTGAAAATCTCCAAAACCAGTGTAAAAACCAAAGCTTGGCGGTCTCCTATCTGCACTGCAGCCTATGTGAAATTTGCCTTTTCCTAAGTCAAACACTTTGCCCATGAGTTCCGATATTGGCGTTTTTTGGATTGGCAGGTTAAAATAATCTGGCCGTTTACCTGGCGTGATAATGCTGGCATCCACCAATGCGTCTTCTAAACCCGTAGATATATTGCGCGTAGTGAATTGCATGCGCTAGCATCTATAGAAAGTAATAAATCTTATTCGACGTCGACTTTTGCGCCTAATGCTTGTCCAGGCAGACCTTTGTCTGCGAAAATAACTCGGACACAGCCTTTGTTGCCGTGGGCTGCTGAAATAACGCCTGAGATTTTCTTGCCCGCTGGTGATGTCCACACAACTTTTTTCCCGAGAACTTTCTTTGTATCTACTCTGTTGGCGATACCTTCAACTCTGAGGATCATCTGCTTGGTATCCTGCTCCTTGTAAGAGCCCCTGTAATTCACAACTACGCCTTTCATATCTTTAGAACTCGTTAATTGATTTTTAAGCTTTCTTATTGGGCAAATTTGCTGATGGTGCAAAGGAATGGGATTAACGCTTTGCTCCATGTTTCATATTTCTTTGTGTAGTCTGGATCTGTTAAAATCTCTTTTATCGTAAGCATGCGACCGCTGTTTATAGAAGATTCTTTGGGTTTTACTTCACCATCGGTAAATATAACATAAACTAAACCAAAATGAACCTCATCCACTGGTTTGTCTGGCTGGTAAAGCGTGCCAACGAATTTCGGCTCAGTCATATTACCTGTTATTTCGGCTTCTTCTTTAATGACCTCTCTATTCAGACAGGTTTTGATATAGTCCGGACCATCAGTCTGTGCTATGTGGCCTCCCAGGCCGATTGAATGCTTGTCAAACAGCCTCTCGTCCCCGTAATCAATTATATTATTTGCTCGGACGTATGAGAAGATATTTTCATTAGGGCCAAAAACCAAGACATAAGGTATTACTTGGAGAACGTCAGAATCGGACTCACAGTCATAACGGAAATGGAAGAAGCTCTTTTTCTCTATGAGATCAAAAAGATCTTTGGTATCTTTTTCGGGCATAAATTCAAAACCAAATGGGGCATGTCTGTAGCTCCTTAACAGCTTAGAGTCTTGCACAAGAACAGAGCGTGTGAGTTTCTTATAATTTCTAGTTGCGGAATCAAAGTCAAAATTTTTGAAGAATTTCGCAAGCCTTGGTCCGGCTTGTTCCTGATAATTTGAACCGATTGCAGCGCCATATAATTTATCCGGAACATTTGTCCTGAAAATATCAAGCTTACTTATGGGCATGCCATCCTCCAGGACCATGTCCGAGACTTCGTCGCAACGAGCTTCCAGGACAAGTCGTCCTTTAAAGCCATTATCTATGAAGCCTGCAAAATGCAATGGTCCTCCAAACCCAATATTTGAATGGCTGTTCAGCTCGACATTCAGATGCGGCGGTATATTCAAAACTTCTTTTGAAACAAGAAGATAATACTCGCCCTTCTTGATTGTAAGCGCGCCATCATTTGTTGTGAGAGGTTCAAAGAACTCCTCGGCATCGTATTCTTTGCTCTTTTTCAAATCAATCGGTGTTGGATTGTTACGTCTGGCCCTTAAGCCAACTATTCCTTTTGTAGATTCGCCAGATAAATCCAGATGTATTTGTAAGCCATCCCTAATGATGGGCTTTGCTGGCTTAAGTTTGTCTCCTTCCTGTACGTAAAGCAGAGGGTTCTTGTTGAACTCCTGAAGGATTTCTGCTGAGCTTAATTGTGCGCTGTGGTTTGAGAACAATCTCAGCTGAGCGATTGAAAGCCCCCGATAAGCTATAACATTGAAAGCCAAGGGCTGTATCAACAACCAGAGATTCAGTTCTTTATCGCCGCCGTATTGAGAATTTATTTCGTCAAAGCCTATGTTGTAGTCCGCCAGCAACCTTGTGTTCAAAAACACGCGTCCGTTACTGCTTTTTTGCGATGCCCGGACAAACTCCTCTGGATTTAATTTTAATCTCTCTTCTAAAGGAACGAGATAGGTAAACCCTCGTTTTAATTCAAAACCATCTGTATGCGCTTTGCGCCTTTGCCTGCCTGGCAATTGCAATATTGTTCTGCGAATAGTTTTGTCCTTTTTAGGCCTGAAAAGTCCTTTTTCAACATCAAGTATGTGCAGCTCACTTCCCAGAGTTGGCTCGAAGGAAGCTGGTTGTATCTGATTTTCCAAATCTTTTATTGCTCTGTTAGTAATTATAGCTCCGTCTCTAATTTTCTGTCTTAGTTCTTGAGAATTCAGGCAAACGCTTTGGTCCATGAGCGTTCACCCTAGAGGTACCCGATATATATGTATTATTTAAGAAAAGTAAACAATTTGTTTTGTAAATAAACCTTAAAAGACTTGTTTACTCTGGCAAACATATGAAACTTGAAGACTACTTAGCCGCGGAGGGCATCAAGGATTTATCTGAAGAAGAAACCTCCAAACTAGTGGCAGCCAAAGTATCTCCTAATTTTCAAAAGAAATAGTAACAAAGAAGAAAAAGTGGTTCGCGCTTTGTAGTCCTTTAATCGTCACTGACTAAAGAAGGGTTTCCGTATCTTGTAGCTTCAATGGCTGCAGAGGCCATGGCATCTAGATGTTTTGTGTTTGTGCGGTCGTATACGCCAATGACGCCTTGCTTGTATTCCTGGTGAATGACTGCTTTGCGCGGAAACAGGCTTCTGCTTTGGCCTATTGGAACATTATTCCATTCAAGATCGTATAGGTGATAATTCCAGACCTTTTTTGCTAAATCAATGACAACGTTTTGGCCTTTCCAGTTTAAATTATTTAATTCAGCAAAATCCACAACTTTGGTGTGGAACTCGTCAGTTGAATTATTGCCAGCATACATCAAAACAACCAGATTTTCCAGATCCTTTTTTTCCATTTTCTATTTAGAAATAAAAAATCTAATAAGGGTTTCGATTTATGCGCCGACAACTAGCTTGACATTATCTGCCAGAACCTTCTTCAGGGAATCTATTGTGGCTTTTGTTAAAATAGTAGGTGTGCCTGCGAACTTCTCAACTGTTTCATTCAGCTCCTTTAGGTTAGCTGATTTTTCTCCAGTTAAGTTACCGTCTTTCGCTATCGTAAATCGCTTGATTGCAGTGTTTGGGTTTGAAGTGTCCATTACAATAAAAGCAGTATCTGATAACAGCCAGATATCTGCCTTCTTTTCGTCGCCGTAGTGCGCTGAAATCTTGTATTTCTCTACTTTCTTGCCTTTCTCCGCTCTTATGTGGTCAAAAGTGTCTTTTGCTAAGCGGTCTTGCTCAAAAGTCATTGATGAAATTTCGGCAAGAGCGCCCTTTTGCTCTTTATTCAAAGTCTCTATTCTCTTTATTAACTCTAAATAACGCACAGGTGCTAATTTCTTGTCAACAAGATTTTTTTCAAATAATTTTATGGCATCCTCTTCCGTGGCCTTGACATCCATCATCTTCAAGGCTGCAAGCAGATCTTCCATAGTCTTGTCGTAAAGTACTTTGATTTCTTTCTTTACTGATTGAGATTCGATTTGTTTAGTTAATTTTTCTATTCTGGCTAAAAGTTTCTCTGCACCTTCGAGAAGTTCTTCTACTTGCTTTGCAGAAACATCTTTTACTCTGCCGTGCTCAATGTCTTTTCTCAATCCAATGATTTGTTCCCAGATTTTTACCCATTTTTCTTCAAGTAATCCAGGTTTGACAAGGTGTTCTTTCATGTATGCCGTAGTTTCAACAGGTGCTGGAGGAGCTACTCCTAGCATCATCAAGGCGCCTTGTAGTGGAGTCTGTGTAGCCCAATAGATATCTTCCATTGCGATATCTTTGAGTTTCCACTTTACTCTTTCTAAAATCTGTGTTCCAGATTTCATGTAAGTTTCAATTGCTTCTGGCGTTGGTGATATTTTGCCTTGCTTTAACAAAAGTTTCCAAGGAGCAAACATTCCTCTGTCGTAAAGAGGTATTCCATCTCTCAGGAAAGTGAAAATGACTGGGTTTGCAGACTTTATTGAATTCCACATATCAGTCAATATGTAAATTTGAATGTTCAGCTTGTTTTGAACACCTGCAGCCATTGCTGCTTCTTCTGCCATGCCCCAGATTATTGCTCTTAATTTTGATACTAATTCTGATGCAGTCATTCTTGTGACATCAGTATCATCAATTACAATAAATGAATCAACATCAGATGTTGGTGTTGCTGTTCCTCGGACCATTGATCCGCCAATAACATAAGAAACAACGTATTTCTCAAATTTCTTCAGAACCATCTGCTTGTGGATTTCAGACATTCGAAGTGCTCCAAGCCAGCCTGCGTCATAAAGAGGCATGGACATCGCAAGCAATCCGAGAATATCGTATTTGCCTTTGAAGCACATATCCCAGATTTCATCCAGGACTGCTGTCGAGATATTGATATTAGGTAATTTCTTTTGGCCGATTTCTTTCAATTTCTTTTCTATCTCATCCTTTTTCTTGAACTTTTCCTCGAAAGTTCCTTCAGTTTGCAATAAAACTAAGATATCCATAGGCTGGCCTTCGCCTTTTGGAGGCAATAATGCCATTCCTAAAACTTCTTTCTTGAATTGCTTCAGAACTTCTGTCTTGAAGCCCTCCGCTTTTGATTTTATTTCATCAAGAATTTTCTTTATTTGAGCTGCGGCTTCAGTTTTTTTTGCTTCGTCTATTTTAGCAAGCTCTTCAGGTGAAATCGCTTGAGGTTTAGGCGCCTCATATTTGGGCTCTTGAGGTTGAGAAGACTTTTTTGCCATGTTCTGTATAATCCAGTATACGATAAATGATTTAAAAGTCTATTGGGTGCTTGCTCACAAACCCTTTTTGAGAAAATCTTTCTCGCCGTCTTTAACGAGCTTTTCCATCAACTGCAGACAGTTGACATCTGAGGCATCTGCGCTTTGCTCGATGCCTATAATCCTTTCTTCAAAAATTCCTTTTCTCCATCCTTGACTAGCTTGTCCATTACTTTTGAGAAATCCACTGTGCGCTGGTACCATTTATCAAACATTTCGCCATCTATCTTGTGTATCTTGTGGTTTTTGATGTCATGAGATAAAGCATAGAGTTCAGCGTACCAGTCGACGAATGTTTTTGATAATTTCTTGTGTTTGACAAAGGCGTCTGTCAGCATGTCTCCGATGTGCTCCGGGCTTGGCGGCGTATATTTGTATGTCATCAGCGCGGCATGCGATGCATCGACCATTGCCCAATAGAAGTCTTCAATTGCTGACAATGTTTTTATCCTTGCTCGCAACATGTGCCAAGGTACCCTGTTCAAAACTGTGTAAATAGCTTCGGACGTCGGCTTTATTCTTCCTAAATAAAGCAGGTACTTCAGAGGTTCGAAGAACCCAAGGTCAACTAATGCGACACCATATCTCAACATATTGATGATTGCAGGGTCGCCTGCCCTGATATTGTCCCAGAATGTTGAGAGCGTTAAAGTATTAACATGCACTCTGTCTCTGTATTTTTCAGCTCTCACTAATTTGAATAGCTCTTCCCTGTAATAAGAAATGATTTCCTCATCCCAGATCTGACTTACATTGTCTATTATTATTGCCAGGTCTATGTCCGATTCCGGCTTTGCTTCCATTTTGGTTACAGAACCAAAAACAACTACTGATAAAACTAAAGGCCCGAATTTTTTGTATACCTTGCCTGCAAAATCGTAAGCAACTCTATAATCCTCGCGTGCAATCTTTATCTTTCTAAGTTCCGCTCTGCGAGTTGGTATTGGTGTTTTCTCTTCTGCTATTATTGGTTTTTCTTGTGCCATCTTAGATTATGTGAGATTTTTTATTTATATTATTGATTTCTTACGACATCGGAGTGCCAGCAAACTTACCTCTCTCTGATTCTCTTACACCGCCGAGTGCTGTCGGCAATTGCGAGAAACCCGACCCGTATTCAGTATAGTGAATATCTGGAAGTATCTTGCCATAACCCGATGCAACACCACCCGAGCCAAAGAAGTAATTCTTGCCTGCTTCTCCCCAGTTCGGGTCTGTCTGCCATCCGTATAAAGGCATACCAAAGTAACGCATGGCTTCGGGATGCGAAGGTGGAATTCCTAGATGCACTGCAACTCCTGCAGATTCGAGAATTGTTGTGACTTCCTTTAGCCTGCCTTCTTTTGCCATCTCATTCATGAATTCCTTGATTGGCACGTTGCCCATTCCGGGTGCCATATGCATATCAGAGAATCCGAAATTATCAGAAAGATGAATGTGCTTGATGTCTTTCTTTATTTCTCCTGTTTCTTTTTTGAAGTGTTTCTCCCATGCTTCCTGCGTCGTGCCAGTAGGAGGTATGCCAAATCTTCTGAGAATGTTTGAGTGTGCAATATCCCAAGTCGCGCCGATTTTCTCTTCTGCAATCGCGTCTGCTTTTTCTTTTGACAGTTTGTGCTCTTCCATTAATTTTTCAGCAAACATCTCCCTGGATTTTTTAATACCACGAGCAAGATCTTCACCGCGGCCCATTGCCAGCCAAGGCATTGGGTTCTCAACTAGGATATTTGGACCTTTCTTACCCTTGGCATCATATTTACCATAAGAATACATTGCTGCCTCAGAAAACGACTGCGCAGCCTGCAGTTCAGACCATTTTTCTACGGGTATGAAAAAAGGCGTTTCTTCATGCTGAATTAAACGCCATGCATTATCATGTGCTTCTTTTTGCGCTTCCATGTACGCCCGACCATCATGCTTTTTTTCTGCTTCAGCTATTTGTTTTTCATAATGTTCATACAGATTCTTGAATTTATCATATTGCTCTTTGTATTTTTTATACAGTTCCTTCTCCTTTTCATTTGTCTCGTCTGTTGTTTCCACATAAGCTTTTAGAACTTTTATTGCATGGTCAAAAGTATTTGTAATCATGCTATCAAAACTTGTGCGAACTGCACCTATGTGATTTGCCCAATCTTGAACCTGTGGCGAAAATTTATCGCGTTCTTCTTCGCTAGCTTTTACTGTTTCTGCTATCGCCATAAGTAATGCCTCGCGTTTTTCTTCTGGCTGTTGTTGAATAATTTTTTGAGCTAAAGGATCGTGCCACAAAGCCGCTTTTAATCTGTCATCCGATTTCATAAGCTCAGCCTGCATGGCCGATGTTTCCTGTACTTTGTTCAACCATTGGCTGTGGTTTACCACACCCAATCGCCTATCAGTAGTATATACTTGCGGACCGGTTGGATAATAAACCGTTTCGGCTTTAGCGACTGTGACTTGACCTGAGTCCGGGTCTATGACATACTTCTCTTGCTCGACGAGCTTGTTTTCTTTTTCATCCCATTTGTAGAATTGGGCTGGTGGGGCGTCATGGCCTGACGCGTGAATATTAACACCAACAGGGACGTTGTTATCTATCTGCATGATTGCTGCTTTGTCAATTATGTCTTTGAAGAAATTGACTGCATACTCTCTGTTTTCCTTTGAATACTTTTGCTCTCTGAAACCAGTCGGGTCTGGGCTGATTGGTGCGTGCACATTGAGCTTTGCATGCTCACCCATCTGAAGCTTTGCCATTTGTCTGATGGTTTCAAACTGTGCTTTTGGCATGGCTTCCCAGTGACTCGGGTCAATAACTCCAATTTCAGCATTCATTATGCCAGAAGTTGCTAATTTAGTGATAGAAGGAATTTGCAGCGCTTTCGTAGTATCTGTGGGCGCGCCAAAGTAATAATTCTTGAAAACAGCATTAGACATTGCCTGGCTGTATTGAGGATCCATTGAACCATAGTATTGTTCAGAGTAGATTGTCATTATATCATTGGAGATCTTTCATATCTGATCTCAACTTCCCCCTTCTTTCCTTTCTTTTCTTCAGGCTTAACAGCGACATATTTTACAAGCTGATTAAGCTGGTCATAACTTTCAATTCCGCCAGCGGCCGTGCTGACTGTTTCAAACAGCATCTTCTTGGCTAAAGGATCCATGTACTGGAATTCCTTTTCTGTGACTCCGCGTATAACCCCTCTTTCCTCCAATAAAAGCCTTGCTTGCTCTGCCGCATTGCCGAATCCTATGTACCTGCCGCCAGCTATCGTGATATATTTCGGCGGCCCTATTTCAACAGCTCTTGTTGTTGCAATTGGTGTCGTCCTTATTTCGCGCTCCAATTCTGAGCGGATAGGTTGCATTTTTTGCCTGCTAACGTATTTGACTTCACCAAATATTCTTTCAGGAGATTCAATTTCAGTTACAGGTATAGAAATAACAAGTTTTTTCTCCAGTTTGTCTTCCGTAAATCTCTCTTCGTGCTCCAGGTGCTTTTTGACTTCTTCGAGAAGTTCTTCTATGGCCGCACGTGATTTTTTACCCTTTAATTTCTTTAGAATTTCTTCCAAATAGGTGCATTTGTCATCAAGAGTCTTTTTGCCCTCTAATTCTTCCTTGATTTTTTTAATAGATAATCTTACCATAACTCTGTGGGCTTGAGCACGAAGTGCGAAACCCACTTTTTCGTGAACGTTTTAGCAAAAGGTTCTACCACGTAGTCATTCTGTAAGCTTTCTTGTATAACTCGTACAGTTTCCAGAGGTCGTCCTTTACTTTTTTCTTGCCTGCTACCAGCAGTAGTGCAATTAACCACGCCTCTTTCTTCGGACCGGTCGGCATCTTAAAGACGCTCTTCGCTTTTTCCCTGTACTCTTTTGCTGACCTGCCGAATTTGAGCAGAGGCGTTATGAATGGTATTTCAACTTCTGGTTTCTTTTCCTCCTTTTTCTCCTCTTCGCCTTTGATGTATTTCTTCAAATCTTCAGACATTGCATTCAATGTCTCTTTTGTTATGTCATCAATAAAACCCAGTACTTCATCTTCTTTCTTTTTTTCTATATCCGCGAGCTGTTTTGTTGTCAAAGCATAGCTCAAAAATTTGATTACTACTTTTCCTCTAGGTGAATAATGTCCTTGTGCTATTGCCCCGCCTGCAGCTCTAAACGCATAGCGCAGCTCTATAACTAAAAAGACTTTGTCATCCTCATTTGTAACTTTAAGCTCTTGTTTCGTCACTGTTTTGATTTCCTTTTTACCCAGTAATTCGATGTAAATATGCATTACATCAAAAGGTGTTATGAGTTCCGGTCCTGCCAGCTTCTCAGCTTCTTTTACAGATTCGCTCATGTCCTGAAATTCAGCAGGTATCAGGCGCTGTGTAGCAATCATGTATGGTCTGGCCCAGCGCGTGTAGAGTTTCAAAGCATCTACCTGCGATTTTAGATAGGCCTTTTCAACATCATACCTTTTCCTTAATTCCTTTTCAGAAAATGCTCTCCAGTCAAGGTATTCTGCTATTCTGGGTTCGAGAATTCTCTTTGTTATGTCTGTTATATCCATCTCTTTGATTTTCTTTGTCATCTCTGTCTTTATTTTTTCAAGGTCTTTGCCAGAAGGAACTGTCAGAGCCACGAAAGCGTCTCTCAGAAGAACAAAATTCAGGTTCTGGACTAACATATTTATGGCTGCCGCGCCTTTTTTCATGTCAACTTCAGTCAGCCAGATTGTTTTCAGAGATAAGTCGCCGGTTTTTGAAATACCCGTGTCCTTTGATTTCAAATCGTCATAATGTTTGAATCTTAACTCGAATTCGCGCATATCGTAAACGAGATTGATTATGCTTTTGATTACGCCGTTAATAATCGCGAGAAGTTCCATGGCGCGCTTTTCAAGTTGCGTTTTACGCATCCCCATCTCGCCGTAAAACCCTGATGCTTCAGAAGCAGCAAAATAATCTGCGACTTTGTCAACCGAGTAACCTAAACTTTCGCGCAGAAAATCCAGAAGCCAGTAATACATCGGCTCCAAAGTTTCCATAAATGTGTCATAAGTAAGTTCATATTCCGCAGCGGGATCGCCTTTGATTATGCTTGGCGTCCGCAATTTTTCGATTTTCTTTTTGAGCTCTTCGTCCTTTTGAATTTCAGGATGAGCTAAAAGCTTATCAAGATACTCTCTTTGTGCGGTTTTGCCTTTATCTTTCAAACCCTTCAATTTGCGCTCAACTTCAGATATTTTAACAGTCATGGCCAGTATTAGAATAGGTTTTTAGGACATTAAAAAGCTTGTCAAGGCCAAACTATTTAAATCCGAATTTACACCTTTGATTTGGTCACGATGGCGATATTCGACTCAGAGCAAATTCAGCGAATTTGCGTGAGCTCAAAAATCGGAGGCTACGGATAATATGGCGATTTTCGACTTTCTCAAGAAAAAGAGGCCTGAAGAGGAATTTATGCCCGCAGGCCCGATGGGAATAGGTTATGGACCAGCTGGTCCACCATCCGCGATGGGTGCTCCTTACCCGACAATGGGCGCTCCGCCCGGAGCTGGCTTCCCAGGACCCGAAATGCAGGGAATGCCGCCAGAGATGATGGCGCCCCAACAACCCATGGGCTTCGCACCGCAACCAAGTCAGGACATGGAAACACTTAGGCGCACAATTGAAACTGTCAACTACAAATTAGATGCACTAAAGGCAGGTTTGGACACAATTAATGCAAGATTAGCAAACATTGAAAACGCTATGCGCGCGCCTCCCGGCCAGCAAGGCGGGTTTTACTAGAACACTTTTTAAGACAGAGCCAAATTCTATTTGGCAAGTCTCAAAAAACCAAAGACAACCATCAGTTTTTTAAGATTTAACTTTTGAATTTCCTTATGTCAGTAATAATGAACTTCATTAACAGATATTATCTTGAACCTCTGAGGTTTGATGAAGGCTATAATTTTGTGAACTCTATTACTTATGCTCTGATCGCACTTGCTTTGCTATATGTTATTTACAAAGGATTTGAAAAGACAAATGTGAAGATTAATTTCAAGTTCTTCATTGGGCTTTTGCCTTTCATAATTTTGGGTTCCTCTATCCGAGCTTTTGTTGACCACAATCTGTACAGTTACAATTTCTGGACTGTTTCTCCGGGAATTTACTTACTCATTACGGGAATTTTCTTGCTAGCTTTGGTATCAGGACTAACGTTACAAAAATTCAGAGATATTGAGTTTTGGAAAACTCTGTTTGGAGTTGGTTCAATACTCGTTATCGTTAACTTTGCAGTTGTTGCTTCGAAACTCAGGTTTGAGAGTTTGTTATTTGGACTAGCGATGATTGCACTTGCAATAATCACGACTTTGATTTTATATTTTGCCTTCAAGAAATTAAACTGGAAATGGGCAACTCAGAAAACTGCTTTTCTGCCTTTTGCAGCACACATGCTCGACGCATCTGCAACTTTCATTGCCGTTGACTTTCTCGGCGCTGTTGAGAAACATCCTTTGCCTGTCTTTATGACTAACTTCGCTGGCACTGCAGCTATAATGTATCTGTTAAAATTACTTGTTTTGATTCCTGCTGTCTGGCTGATTAACAAGGAGATTGAAAACAAAAACCTCAGAAGTTACTTATTCATCGCCATTGCTACCCTAGGTCTCGCTGAGGGTCTCAGAGATTTGCTAACTATGATTTTAGTCTAGAGTTTTGATTTGAGCCAGGCGAAGCCTGATTTTGCACAGTTATCGCAGACGAATTGATTTCTCTTTAAAACCAGGTGCGTGGCTTCACCGCAAACGTCGCATTTGCCGAATGCTGTGTGCTTTTCTTTCATTTGTGCCTTTACTTTTGTCTGTTCCAACAATACACCAATTAATTCCCGAGAATTTCTTAGAACGTCCCTGTTCGTGACAATGCCCATTAGTCTGTTTTCATTGTCAACAATGGGAATTCTTGTTACATCAAATTTTGCAATCTTACCCGCAATTGAGTTTATATCTTCCTCAATAGAACCTATAACTTTTGGCGGCGAGTTCATAACTTGACTTACTCGCATCTCGCTGGGCTTCAAATTTGCTGCTACCACACGAGTCATTATGTCCCGCTCAGTTATCATGCCTATGAGTCTGCCATTCTCAACAACCGGCAAACCACCAATTCTAAAAGTATTCATCAATCGGGCCACTTCCACTACATTCATTCCTGGATTTGCAATTACAACTTCACCAGTCATTATGTCGATTGCTCTGATACCTGAAGTCTGTGGCATCACTAAAAACTGAGTTTCATATTAAAATCGTTTTCTTTGCTTGAGGATACAAGTTCTATTGGCCTTAGCCAATCGGTTGCTATCACGTTTTGGAAAAGTTTATAAATGTGACATTTCGTGATAGCTCGTTAGACAACTTAAGATAGGTGTGCTATGGGCAAATACGATATTCTAGTGGAGGTTGCAAGCAAACTGCGAGCTCTAGACAATGAAGTTAAGCTGAAAATTCTTGTCCTGCTTGTTGAAGAAGGCTCAAAATCAATTACCGACATTTCAAAGGAACTAGACCTAAATTTCTCCACAGCTCACAAATATCTTGAACAGCTTGAAGCTGCAGGTCTCGTAACATCAAAGCAAGTTTCTGAAAACAGATTAAAGAGATTATTCTATGTAAGAGACTTTGACATCGAGTTAAGTCCAAAGGGACTTTCTGAATTGATTTCCGGCAAAAAGAAAGAGAGCACTAAAGGTAAATTCAAAGTCCTGAATGAGAAAGGTGAGCTTGTGGACTTTGATGAAAAATTATTTGCACAAAAATATTTGAAGCGTGGAATGCCTCGCGGAACAATCGTAACAGCACTTAATTCGGTTTTGGAGCAGGCATACGATGGCATAACTCTTTTAGAGATCCGCGAAATTTTTAGACAGGCTCTTCAAAAGAAAATTGAGAGTATAGAATCTGTTTTTGAACAAATCGAAGAATCTGAGAGACATAAACGAACTTATGCCCATATATTGCAATTAACACATCCGGAAGCCCTTGCGCAGCATGCGAAGGGTGATATTTTCATAAGAAACTTGCGTGATCCGAAATTATTCAATTTTGTACACGATTTGCGTGGAATCTACTTGCATGGCGTAAACGGCAAAAAAATTTCGACTTTCAAGGAATTTCTAAATGAAATATTAGATACCACAAAAAAAATCATGGTATTCGCCAGCGGAGCGCAAGCCATAGACTCTTTCAACTCGCTCGTTGCACCCTTGACGAAAGGCATGCCAAAAGATGAGCTCCGGCGCGATTTAAAGGAATTTTTTGCGGCTCTTGACGGCCTGCAAGTGCCAATCTTTATTGGTTTGGATTATGGCGAGCCGGAATTCACAAAGTTCATGTCACCATCATATTTTACCGGTAAGGAAGCAGGAGCCGTGTCGTATGCGGATTTCTCTGACCTTGCTGAATTAATATATGCGGAAGTAATGGCCATAATGCGAGAAAACAAACTGGCTAATGTTGCTTTAATTCTAAAACTGTGGACAAGATTAAAAGACACAGATGATATTGTAAAAATAAAGAATCTTTACATCGCTAATTTGCAGCAAGCTTGGCAAGGCAGCAATGCAAGCTATGTCGGCGAGCTATCGCGCTTTGACAGTGACTGGAAGCGGTGGATAGGAACTGTCCGCGTTGGAGAAATTCAAGACATAGTGTTAAATCTGCCAAGGCTTGCGATTAAAGCGAAATCGGAAGAGCAATTTCTGGAAAATCTTCGAAGTCTGCTGGACCAAATTTTGGAATACATATTTAACATGGCTGAACTGACAATGGGCGAATTTCTGCGCAAACACGATACTTATTTCAAATCAACACAACGAGGGTCTTGGAATTACGCACCAACTGAAGATTTCAAATATTCTGTTTCTTTGACATGTCTGAGGGAAACAATAAAGATTTTGACAGGCAAAGACCATTCTGTAGAATTAGCAAAGAAGATATTAAAGTTCTGTGATGACCACATACAAGTTAAGACTAAAATTCCACTTAGAATTTTGCTGCGCGAGGATACGAGCGAGGTAATAGCTAACCGTTTCTATTCTTTAGACGCGAAAGAAAACAAACTGCTCGTAGACGGCTATACCGCGGGAATTGGTGGCAATTACTCGGACCAGATAAGCTTGCATAGATTCTTGCCCGGCGGGCACTGCGCGCTAGTTCCAAAAGCTGAAATCAAATCTGTCTTGAAAAAAGAATTTGGTTTAATAAAACTGACTTAAGCTGCTGGAGACTGTATATTTTTGATTGGTTCTATTGTAGGATGATATCTTGCATAAACCTCATCAGTCAATATCCTGTCCATCAAGCCGTCTGCTAGTCTTTTCCATTCCGGAGACCTGTTAGTGTGATATGTCGGAAAAACATGCGAGAGCTCCCCAAGATTAATCAGATTTGCCGCCAATTTTGCGGTTTCTTTATCCCACCCTTTTTTCTTTTCGCCATTCCAGTGCCCTGTTTCAACAAATTTCTCAATGTAGCCTGCAAAATAATCCTTTACACTTTCAGGGATATGCTCTCCAATTTGGATTGAGAAGTTCATCTGGCCAAGGTAAACGTGCGGCGCGCCCCAGAAACAATGATAATAGTCCTCATCATTAAATTTCTCTTTTCCAGGGTATAATTTTTTGAGCCAATCTTCTAGCAGCTCTTTTCGCTGTCCCTGGTCCACCCAAGCAAGGATCTCTTTGCAATTTTTTACATAAATTAGATTTTCTGCTTTACCATCGGTTGCTATCCAATTTACATATTGCTCTTTTCCTTGGCCAATCAAATTTTGCAAATTCCCTATTAGGTGGTCTTCGATTCGTGCAAGTCTATCGGGCCACTCCGGCGCCAAATCGCCATACCTCTTCAACGAGGTTAGAATCAAATCGATATATGCTCTTAACGAGTTGTCTGCATCTTTTATCATATGCTCTTTATCAAATGAGAATTCATCTACAAATTTTACTATGTCTTCTAACAGGTCTTTTGTCTGCATCCTCTGGAGTCTCTGTTTAACCGATTCTTCGCCCTGAATCATCACAAGATAGAAAGGTTCACCTACGTCCTCGCAAGTCCAGTCACGATTAAGGCACCACCCAAGTTCTTCGCTGCTGTTCAAAAACTTTCCAAAGAGTGTGTTTTTCCATATCTCGCCTTTTGTGTGCTCAAATTTCTGCTGAGTTTCGGCATTGATATACTTCATCCTTATTTTGAAAGGAATATGTTTGCCCTCATCATCCCTGAGATTAGGATCTATAAACATGTGCTTGCAAAAGCTTGGACCAACCACGCCAAGTTCTTCCAGCCCTAATCCATATCTACTGGCGATCACACGAAATCTTTCGTCCAATTGTGCCCCTGCAATGCTCTCGCCATTTGCTTTTCTTATAGTAACGTCATCCCACTCTTGAAAGGGAACCTTGAAAGATGCGGTCTGATTTGTCCGTTCATCTTTGTCCGTGATAGTGTGCTCGCCTGCAGAACAGCTTGGTCTACTATCCTCATAAACTATGACTAGTCTTGAGGTCTTGGTTTTGTACCACTTTGAAAGTATGTCATCGACTGTTCTATCTATACTTGTACTCATTTTCCTTCCTCACTCTAAGGGAAATCAGAACCCTTTTAAAGTTTACTGGCTCGTGGCTCTGCTGTCTCATTTTCTAATTGTTTTCAATAATGCTTCAAAATTCGAAGCTGTCGTAACTATGTTCTCCGCAGTGCGATATTGTTTGCGCAGTTCAACTACGTAGCGTCCAAACTTGGCGTGTTCGAGTATTTCGTAAAGTGCATCCCTCTGGCGCAGCGGCATTCTAAGAGAGTCAGGCATTAGTTTTTTGTGGTCCTTATACCTGTCTTCTGCTTCTGACCACTCCCATCCGTGAACATGAACTTCGCGCGTGTTCTGGCAAGCTTGTCGTATCCCATAAATAAGTTCTGGCTGTCCTCTCACATATCGAATATAATTTTTCGGTCTGTCCAATCTTTTCCTGCGATGGTGGTTAAAGCCTCTTATCAAGTGACCCATATCAAACACATTTCCGATATCATATTTATTCGTTGAAAGATAGGCTGTACTGAAAAAAACTGTACTGGCTCTATGCTTTCCAGATTTTATCTCGTCCCATGTATTTTCCATCAAAAATTTGTCGCGCAATTTTTCAACTATAACCGCTGGCTCACCGATTGGGGCAAGCAGGCTATCACTACCGCGCACAGCATCTGCAAGCACCCTGTCTTCTAGACTATGAATAAAGTATTCCATCTCTTCGCGATGCGCTATCACGTACTCAAATCTATTGAGAAAATCATAACCTAGCTGATTTGGGTTGTCAAGATAGGGGAGAATTTGTTGCGACAGGTGCAAATTAAGCTTCTTTCCTTTAAACTCTCTGACAATTCCTTCGATGTCAAAAGCATTCATACCATTTTTATCGGGGATAATTAGGCTTCTCCTGTGTTCGGGGTCTCCCCAGAAACGAATCTCGATGAAATCTGCGTGCACCTCTTTGGCAAGAGCCTTAATTACATCTGTGTCCTCTGCAGAATAATCTAACGCGGAGTCTGGCCCGAATGAAACACTAAAACCTTTTTCCAGTTTCATACGACAGTTGAAATTAATACCTAAATAAACCTGACGGTTAGACTTCTATCTATAAAAATCAAAATTCTTCTTTGCTAAGCAAAGCAACGCATTACTAACAAACTCCAGCTATCGCTACACCACTTATTTGTGTTATCAAACTCAGTATATCACTAGTCCACACTTAAGGCAAAATATTTCGCCTGTAAAGTAGTTCGTGCTGATCTCTTTGCTATTACAAGCTGGGCACTCTTCGAGCGACCACATTTTAGCTTGCTTCGCTACAGCTTTTCCAACTACTGGTTTCATCTGATTATAGCACCTCTGCTTATCCTATGGCAAGTGTGTTTAAAATATCTTTCTTCGTGATATGATATATCACAAAAGGCGAAACATTACAAAATGCGATAGAATGACGACTAAATTCTTTATTTTGACGGCGCTTTTGTGTATCTGGTTACTAATTCTCTAATCTTTCGCCTATCCTCCTCTGCAGCAAGTTCATTAGTTCTAACTTTTAGCATACCACCATAAAACTGTCCCAATCCGTACAGAAATTTTTTGAGCTGAAAATTAAATGGAGATTTTAAGCGCAATACCTGTCCATCGTAACTATCTAACCACTCATTCTGGTATACAAATCTCGCCACTAAAATTTCGAGCTGTTCTTTAAACGCACTGCAGATTCTGGGATTCTGCGACGTAGATTCGACCAGAAAACCAAGCGGAAATGCGGGATTCCCCCACATCATCTTAAATCCCTTGTCTCGCGCGGATATCGCTCTGTCGTACGCTAAACCTAAATCACCTAAGAAGAGTTTACCAGCGTAATCAAAAAGATTTGGAAGCTGAAAATCGTAAGCGGTTAACGTTACTGGCTCCGAATTAGAGGCTAGAGAGATTATACTATCTTTAAATTTGTATATGTCTTTAGCTAATGATTCTTTTTGAAATGTTTTAATTTTGTTGTTATGGTCTTCAACTGCGGTGAGTAAAAATTCTAATTCTTTTCTTTGTTGTCCTGATATTCCTTTAACATGCACCGGATTGAAGAAATACCTATTACAAAAGTCTATTATTTGTGCTATGCTCTTTTTAGGCTCATGATTTATTTGAACATCTGCGGTTTTTTGTGCCTTTAAGGAAACATTGTGCAGCGGACCATGACTTAGATATAATGTAGCTTCCAAGGCTTGTGCATTATTCAATTCGTCTATGCCTAGATTATTTTTCCAAACTTCTTTGGCACTTACTAGCGTATTTGCATATTTAATCCATAATTCTTGCTTAGTCCTTTTATCGCAAACTATCAAAACTTCACTTTTTCTTGACCCTACCGCTCCGAAATCTCTTACTAACCCGCTATTGCCGTCCGCATAGACCGCCGTATAAAGTTTGACTAGTTCTTTCTTTATGACTGATTTATTTTCACTACTTAATTTATTCACGAGTGCTTTTTCTTTATCTATAATTGATGCGCTTGGCATATCGCGGAGCGGGATCGAGAAACCTTTTCCGCGCTCTATCGCCTCTGCCCTTCTTACTATCAGTTCAGAAATATCAGTCATGTATCTTTGCTCATTAAAACAATTATAAACCTTACTAGAACTAAGCTAGCTTCTTTGCAACGGATTCTGGCAGGCAGAAATCCGCACAGTATTCAGGGCAGACCTCGTTGTTTCCTACTTTTGCTTTCTCTATCTTACAGGAATTTGTGCAAACCTGCTTCAAATCAGATGCGCAGTTTTCAGTCATAGGTTTAAGTGAGAAATGCGAGCCATCGCTGCAGGAAACTCCTCCGACTGTGTTTTGACAGGAAAGCGCCGTAGCAAAACCGGTGATTGCATTACCGCCGCCTACATGGAATAAGTCTCCGAAAAACAGTACTATGTTAACTCCAACGATTAATACGATTAGAAACCCTATAAACACAGACCACTTAGTCTCATCCATACCAGAAACTTATAAAACCAGATATTTAAGGTTTTTCGCTCGCAGCAAACTTAAAAACGTTAATTTTAGCGAAACTTCATGTTACTCCGCAAGCTCTTTGAAGAAGCACGAATTGAATTACGTATCCCTGGTACCTCGCCACCCCTCATATATACCGGCCAAGGCGGACCAATTAATGCGTGGAGTTCTGGCGGCAGAAGTTTGATTTTTGAAGATAATAGCCACATTTACAGAGTTAAAGGTGTTGATCCATGCAGTGCGCTGACGGTTGAGGTTGGAAATTCAAAAAAGAACAAGATCGAAGACGTGACAAAGGCAACTGCATACGTAGGAGCAAATAAGTATCCGCCAACTGGCGAGCCCTTTGGCACGCTTCTTCCACAAAAGGCTTTCAACGAGCAACGCACCATAGAATTACTGACTACAGAATATGCAAAGTATGATGTAAGTTACCCGTGTAAATTCTTCCAAACAGTTCCTGTAAAAAATGGCCAAGTACAGAATTGGTTTCAACTTAGAAATTTGGAAGATGATTTGCGTTTGGAGGAATTTGACCAAATTATGATAGACAAAATGAAAGATTTTTCGAAAGGCGAACTTGAGGCCTGCTATAAAGACGTTTTAAAATTGTATGGCAGACTTAATATGTGGGCTGGCGTTGCAATGCGCACCTTGCTGGATTGTAAGCTAAAACCAACTGCCCGGTCTTTCTTGCCACAGAACTACACTATTTCCAAAGTTGGAAATGGTTATGGTTTATTCAGAGTTGACCACACATCTACACAACACTTACCTGGCCAGACCGACCAACAAATATTTGACAGTTTGCAAAAGGAATCAAGTATGGGTGGATGTGGTCTAGAACAAAATGTTGTTTTGCGTTTCCCAACTGCAATATTAATCGCGGCAGAGCCTAGCATAGTACGAAATCCAAAATCCCTGAAACAGGAAGCAGACATAAGGGGTGGTTCCATGCTAGCTGGCGCCTATTATTATATGGGCAGCATTTATGCATCAACCGGTTATGGTCACTTTGTGAATGTTTTGGTAAATGCCTTTAAAATAGGTATGAGTGACCCGCAAATTGCTGCAAAAGAGCCGATTGACGAAATTTGGTTCCAAAAAGTCCTTAAATAGATGTTTTGAAATTTTACCATGTTAGTAGGTTTCGTCGGCACAAGCAAAATGGAATTTTGCTGTTCCGCTAAACTGGAGAAGATATGTTAGTAGGTTTAGTCGGCAAACCAAATACTGGCAAGAGTACGTTCTTCAAAGCTGCAACTCTCGCAGAAGTTGAAATCGCATCAAGGCCATTTACAACAATAAAGCCAAATGAAGGTGTTGGCTTTGTGCGAGTCGATTGCGCTGAAAAAAACTATGGCGTAAAATGCAACCCAAGACAGGGCTTTTGCATAGAGGGACAGAGATTTGTTCCTGTACGTTTAATAGATGTCGCAGGCCTTGTACCAGGAGCACATCTAGGAAAAGGTTTGGGCAATAAGTTCCTTTCAGATTTAGTGCAAGCTGATGTGCTGATACATATTGTTGACGCGTCAGGAAGCACAGATGCTGAAGGAAAATTAGTAGAGCCTGGCAGTTATGATCCTGTTCAGGATGTGAAATTCGTTGATGACGAACTGGATAAATGGTTCTCCAGCATGCTAAAAGAGAACTGGAGCAAATTTGTGCGCCAGAGCTTAAAGAAAGCTACAGATAAAGCGCTTGCTGAACAGTTCTATGGCTTCAAAATCACTTTGGAAATGGTTTCAAAAGCGCTTAGAATCACAAATCTCAGCACTAAATTACTGACTAGCTGGACTGATGCTGACGTACAGACATTCGCGTCTGCTGTAAGATTAATGTCAAAACCCACTATAATTGCGGCAAACAAAATAGACCTGCCTACAGCAAAAGCAAATATCGAAAGATTGAGAGATGAGTTTCCCGATTATCTAATTGTACCTTGCTCAGCAGAATCAGAGCTCGCGTTAAGAGAAGCTGCGAAATCTGAGGTAATAAAATACATCCCTGGCGATGATAAATTTGAAATCCTGAAATCTGAAAAGCTGAATTCAGCCCAGAAAAAGGCTCTGGGTTTTATATCAGAAAAAATACTGAAAGTCTGGGGCGCAACAGGCGTGCAAAAGTGCTTGAACGCCGCGGTGTTTGACTTTTTGCACTACATGGTAATTTTCCCTGGCGGAGTTAACAAGCTATCAGATTCGCAGGGTAGAGTATTACCTGATGCATTCCTATTGCCTCCAAAATCAACAGCTATTGATTTCGCTGGAAAAATCCACACAGACTTCGCAAAGAACTTTGTGGCTGCAATCGATGTCAAAACAAAGAGAAAGATAGGCAGAGACGCTGAACTAAAACACTTAGACATAATAGAGATAATGACTTCCAAATGAGTAGATTTAAAAATCCAATAATCTTCGCTTAAGTGTAAAATGGGACGAATACGAACAGGATTTGTCAAAAGACAAGCAGAAAAACTGATGAGAACGTACTTAATCCAATTTAGTTCTAAATTCGAAAGTAATAAAAAGAAGGTCAATGAATTAGCAGACGTACCAACGAAAAAGTTAAGAAATTTGATTGCAGGGTATATCACAAAAAAGTTAAAGGCAGAAGCTGCATAGCGAACGGCGCTCCGTCCAACCAAAAACTTGGTTTTTGGTGGCTCCACAAAATGCTTTGCATTTTGTTGGTCGAGCGAGCCTGGGTTTCGCTGATGCTCAAGCCCACAGACGACTAATAGTCTCACAGAATTGAGGCAAAAGACAACTTTGGAGGTGTTTGGTTGACAGAGACGCGTCACTTAGATTACTGGAGACATTCTTTAGAGAATATAGCTAGGTTACGTGACATTAGCAAAATTTCTCAACCAGTTGCAGTTCATAAATCTGCAGAATTGCGAACTAAAAGACTACCTTCAAAAGCTAAAAATCTGGCTGCTGATTTGGCTTATATTTTAGGCGTTATAAAAGGCGATGGATGCGTATCTGTAGCGCAGCGAAGAGTTATACTTTCCGCAACAGACAAAGATTTTGTATCAGAATTTAAAAGAGCGCTAGAAAACTGGAGCGAATTTAGTGCTAGATTTTATAGTAGAGATATCAAAAAGCCTGTTTACATAAAAAACAGGAAAACGCAATGGGTGAGCTACATAGATTCAAAAGACGCTGCAGAATTTTTAGCGGATTTTGATGTGCACAAAATACAAACGTCTTCAGCTGAGATAAAGTGTGCTTTCTTAAAAGGACTTTTTGACAGCGAAGGTTCCGTGTCAAAAGATTCTGTAATATTCTATAATAGTAATTTCCGTATAATTGAGTTAGTTTACAATTTGCTTACTGACCTAGGTATTGAGCCAAAAATTAATCACTATAAAGCAAAAAGCTTGAGTGGCAAAGAAATTTCATATTCAAGAGTGTGTATTTACAAAAAAGATTCGCTACGAAAATTCGCGAATCTTGTCGGTTTTTCCATTGTACGGAAAGCTGACAAATTACGCGCTCTTGTAGAAAATTAAGGGAGGTGTATTGATGGAAGACAAAGAAGACTACAACGTATACGTTGGCGGTAAACCGTTTAATTTGTCCACTTTTGTAGAGCGGGCAAAGACGAGTGAATTACGTAACCGCCGTCGTAATGCAGTTTACAACACACAACGCAAGCAACGTGATTGTGAAGAGCAGAGGAAAATTTATGTCGAGGGCTGTTGATGTCGCGGAAGTTGTGCAGAGCAGATTTTTGAAAGACCAAATTAAAGTTGGCGAAATAAAAATTGGCTCTGAAGAGTTCACAAACAAGGAAAACAGACAAGTCAGAGTATCGACAATGGAGATTACTTTAGCCAGGATCCCAAAGTAATTTCTTCTCTTTTTTTTATTCTAGTATTTCTATGTCGTCTAATTGGCCATCGCCATCTCTATCCAGGCCTCTTACGACGCAATAGAAATCTTTGTGTCGATCATATTTTTCCAGAATTTTTTCATGGTGCTGTGTCAAAGCTATGATGCACGCTTTTGTGCCGATAAATCTGACACCCGCCAATACGATGACGGACTTGCTGTCATCCCATGGATTTTTTACTTTGGCGATGATGCCTGCATTTTCATCCAGATACCGCATCTTGCCAGCTTGTATGAACCAATTCTTGTCCCAGTCAAAATTCACTTTCATCTTTTTGTTCACATCTGTGCAAATCATGTTCGTGACCGGACCACCAATCAGGATCATGTTCCTGTTTTGCTTTTTCTCTGACTTTACTTCAGTATCTAATTTCACAATGAACTGATTCTTCCTTAAACCACATAAATTACCTAGAAACATTGCCAGATGCACGGCATAATGCCCATCCTGCGCCTCGGTAAGGTGTGGCCCGTGCGGAAGAGGCGAGCCGACAACAATTGACCCGTCAAACGTTCCCTTCCTAATAAATTCAAAGAAAAAATCCTTCACTGCGGGATTTATCTTTAACTCTTTTTCACTTTTTCTACCCGATAACTCAATGCCAAATGCCTGCGCTGTCGGCACAAAATATTTGCAGACTGCTCCCTGCTTTTTTTCTTCGCTTATGCACTCTATAAGCCTGGATTTTTGCAAGTTTCTAATATGATAGTATATATTCTGTTCATTTACTTTCAGTTTTTTTGCAATCTCATTCGGATATGATGGCTGCTCATTGATCAAGTTAAGAATTTTCCAGGCCAGCGGATTTAATGCTGCCCGCAAAATTTCCGGGTCTCTAAACAATTCTATTCCTTTGGTATTCAAAATCTCTTTGACCACACTAAAAAATATTTTTTAATGGTATAAATATCTTTTTAATGGAATTTATAAGGGCAAATTAAAGAAAAAATGTATGGCCACGATTCAAGGCGATGGTTATTCCACACTCAAGGAATTCTATGCGAGACCATTAACGCAACGGGAAATTGGGGTATTGGGAATAAAACCCAAGGACTTGGAGTCGTTAATCACTAGACAGCTGATTATGAACATCGATAAGACTCACAAAACACCAGTTTACCAAATAACGCCTACTGGCAGAACATATGTTGAAGAGATGGTAGTTCTAAATTTCCCTGGATGTTAGTTTCCTTTCAATTTATCCTCGAGAGTTTTTGCTTTACCTAAAGAAACTCCCGCACCTACAACTAAAGCAGCTGTTAATGTTCCGGGTAAGAGCGCATACGGCATTGATGCCGCGACGGTTAGCAAAAGAGTGCCGCATCCTATAAAGGTGGCTATGTAGCCTACGGCCTTATACAAATAACCTATATATTTTACCTGCATGGTAAAATCGCATTAGTTATGTTTAAAAGATTACTTAGAAAGCTTGTTTTATGTTACCTGAAACGCTGAGATTTGACTTTCCAATATTGCAGAAAAGAATAGCTGGAAAGCCAATTATCTACTTTGACAATGCCTGCATGACCCTGAAACCAACACCAGTAATTGCAGCTATGGATGATTACTACGAGAATTTCCCTGCGTGCGTAGGCAGAAGTGCCCACAAATTAGGCAAGTTAGCAACAGAAAGATACGCAAAAGCGAGAGAGAAGGTAGCTAAATTAATTGGTGCAAAGCCCGAAGAGGTGGTCTTCACAAGAAACACTACCGAAGGCATAAACTTGATTGCTAACTGCTTTAATCTCAAATCTGGAGATGTCGTTTTAACAACAGATAAAGAGCATAACTCAAATCTTCTTCCCTGGCAGCAACTAAAGGAAAAAGGCGTTGTTCATAGAATCTGTTTTTCAAAACCTGATGGAACTTTTGACTTGGAGAGTTTTAAGAAAAACCTAGATGGAACTGTAAAACTTGTTTCAATGGTTCATACCTCTAATCTTGACGGCACAACAATACCCGTCGAGCAAATAATAAAGCTCGCACACGCCAACGGCAGCTTAGTTTTATTGGATGCCGCGCAATCTGTTCCGCATAAGAAAATTGATGTCAAGAAAATGGACGTTGATTTCCTTGCCTTTTCAGGGCACAAGATGTGCGGACCAACGGGCGTTGGTGTACTTTATGGAAAGTTTGAGCTATTAAAACAGCTGAAGCCCTTTATGGTCGGCGGAGACACTGTGAAAACTACTACATACACATCTGCTGAATTTTTGCTTCCACCAGAAAAATTTGAAGCTGGCCTGCAGAACTATGCAGGAGCAATTGGATTAGGTACGGCAGCAGAATACTTGCAGAAAATTGGTCTGGAAAACATAGAGAAGCACGAAATTGAGTTGAATAAATTTATCACTGAAGAAATCTCAAAAATACCGGGAGTGAAAATTCTTGGCCCTCAGAATCCTGAGCTCAGATGCGGAATAATTTCCTTTGTAGTAGAGGGAATGGACATGCATTATATTGCACAATTGCTTGATAATTTAGAAAACATTGCTGTAAGAAGCGGACAGCACTGTGTCCACAGCTGGTTTAACGCAAATAAAGTTCCTGGCTCAGTAAGAGCTTCCCTGTATTTTTATAACACAAAAGAAGAAGCAAAGATATTTATTGATACCTTAAAGAAAATTTGTGCGCTGAGATAAATATGGTAGTATGTGTCATAGCATTGGTTGTGTTTGCAATTTTGGGAATATTTTCAGCTAGATACAGAAAGCTTGCCAAGGAAGCATTTGAGTGCACTTTCAAAAAGCTGACATTCAAACCCTGCGATACTGGCTTGGATACGAGAATCAAAGCTGCGACAACGGCAAAATTAATGCGCTGGCCAAGAGCTGCAAAATTCATGCACAAGAATTTCGACACAATCACATCAATTCTTTTCATGGTAATGATTATTTCTATGGCGTGGTCGGGCTACGAAGCCGGCAAAGGCGTTTACAATTATGCCAAATTTGGAAATTGCAATGGTCCAGACTCGAGCGCTTTCTGCATTTTCAACATTGCCGGCGCCGAACAGCAGAGAATGGGTGCGGTAAGCTGCACAGCAACTGACTGCACTTGCGTAACACCAAAAATCAATTGTACTTTAGAAGGCGCGGATTACACACCTTGCAGCGGGGCAACCTGTACCTGCCCTAAGTAGCTTTCTTACAAAGACCCAAGTGGCTCTGCCCCTTAGTTCTTTGGCATTGCCCAAACCCCGAAGGCATCTTCGATGCCAACAAATCGTTAGGATTTACTTGCCCGAAGTAGCTTTCTTCCGGGAGTTACATATATTTTAAAGTGAAAACCATAAGCCTAGTTTAAGGTGACTAAATAATGGCAATATATTTAGATGAAAAGCAAGCGGTATTAGGATTCGGATGCTTTGCAGCATTTATGCATGCATTATGGGTAATACTCATATTTGCAGGCTCAGCGCAAAAATTCCTGGACTGGATATTTGGCTTGCACATGGTAAACACCGCTGTAACAGTAACGGGCATAAACATAACAACTGCTGTTATGTTGATAGCAGTTACATTCATATTTGGTGCTGTATTCGGCGGACTATTTGCAAAAATTTGGAACTGGGCTGGCAAGCAAAAATTCTAAGCCCTTTCTTATTTTATTTTCTTTATCTTTAATAAATCGCTATAAAACGAGTAACATTTAAGAAACTATTTAGAACGAGAATTTCATGCCAAAACGGAAAACACTGGTGGAGCTCGAACGCACAATAGTAAAAAGAGATTTTGGGACAGATAAAGAATTTCTAGAGCTGGCGGATATATTGCTTACCGATCACTTAGCATTTGATTTAACAGAAAGTTATTGGAATCTCAACTTTTTAGCCAAAGGCAAGGGGACAAGCGTTAAGGCGCACACATTTGAAGAGTTGCACATCACAATGGATATGCTTTTAATGCAAGTTATTAACAGGAAAATGGCGCCTCCAACAGACATATCTTTTATAAAAAGGTACAATTTGGGAATTGATGAAGTTTTGATATCCCTGTATTACGCCAGCCCTTTAGAAATGGATTTAGGCAAACCGCGGGCAGCTACAATAAGTTCAACAACTAATTTTGATTTGCCTAAAGAGATAATCCCTGCTGATGAAATAAACCAAAAATATGAAGAGCTTTCTAAGAAAACTAGTAAAGATGTCCTCGCGCTTGCATTCGAGGATAATAAAATTCCATATCGCCCGCCGTCCGTGTTTAAAGATAATCAGCCTCGCTATAATCTTAATCTCGCCTATCTTCTCGAGGCTGCAAAAATTGTTAAAGAGGTTATAGCAGCTAAAACACTTAAATAGCTCTGTTGCGCTAAATTGGCGTGGCCACTAAATTAAAGAGAGAGCTAGGACTTCTTGAAACAACATTCTATGGTGTTGGAGTTATTTTGGGCGCGGGCATCTATGCTCTTATTGGAAAAGCTGCTGGCCTTGCTGGCAATGCTGTATGGGCGGCGTTTGCGATAGGTGCATTCATATCTGCTTTCACAGGCCTAAGTTACGCTGAACTATCATCAATGTTTCCAAAAGCCGGCGGCGAATATGTCTATACTGAGAAGGCTTTCAACCGCAGACTGGCATTCCTAATTGGCTGGCTCATAGTTATTGGTGGCGTCGTTGCTGCGGCAACTGTGTCTTTAGGATTTGGCGGCTATTTCTCAGCGATTTTCCACACCCCCGTAATTCCTGCCGCAATTGTTCTGATAATTTTACTATCATTTCTAAGCTTCTGGGGAATTAAAGAGTCTGCAATCGCAAATATTATTGGAACGGTCGTTGAAGCCGGCGGACTTATCTTGATAATACTTTTCGGATTAAAACATCTTGGAAGTGTAAATTACTTTGAACTTCCGTCAATTGGCTTTTCGGGAATTCTGAGTGCGACCGCCCTGATATTCTTCGCATTCCTGGGTTTTGAATCTATAGTCAGATTATCTGAAGAAACAAAAAACCCAACAATAACAATTCCAAAAGCACTCATATTATCGATCATAATCTCAACAATAATGTACATTTCAGTTGCTATTGCCGCGGTCAGTGTGGTTGGCTGGCAAGCACTATCGCAATCATCAGCTCCTCTAGCTTTGGTTGCGCAAACTGCTTTTGGGCCAAAAGCATTCTTTGCACTTTCAGTAATTGCATTATTTGCAACTTTCAACACTGTCCTTGTTACGTTGATAGCGACATCAAGAATGCTGTATGGCATGGCTGAAAACCACGGATTGCCAAAGATTTTGTCAGAAGTGCACAAAAAATTCAGAACGCCCTGGCTTGCAATTACCATAACTGGAATCTTGTCAGCGATTTTTGCTTTAATAGGTAAGATAGAAGTTGTTGCTGGGCTCACTGATTTCGCTTTGTTCACAACTTTTGCTTTAGTTAATCTATCTTTACTCTGGTTGCGACATAAACAACCAAAAACAAAGAGACCTTTCAAAACATGGGCCCCCTTATCAGCAATTGGGGCAATCTCGAGCTTTGCGATGCTTATCTACCTTGAGAAATGGATAATACTTGGCGGAGTTTTAATGATAATCACAGGTTTCTTGATATACGAACTAATTAATAAAAAATACAAAAAAAGAAAATAAATTTAGACAACTATTTGTGGCCAGTCAAATGGTGATAGCCTGATGCTACAAATATGAATCCTAAAGCAGCTATACCCATTAACCAATTTTGGCTCATAGCAGCCCATAAGGCTACTAGGCCACCTATTAGTTGTATCCAACCCATTACTCTTGTTTCACCGGTTGCCATGTTATATCATATCTTAACCCTGAAACAAAGTATTTATTAATATGTCAGCACTTATGCTGAGTTAAAATGGCCGCTGAGAAAACAGTCTTAATTTGTCCTAAATGTAAGAGCACAAAAGTTGCTCCGCACCCGAAAAACGGACACAAAATTGCGCACGGCCAGGTTTTTGAGGCAACTTACACTAAACATATTTGCGAAAAATGTGGTTACACAGGAACTTTCTTTCCTGAAGTAGCTAAGGCGAAGAAATGATTGCGGAAGCAAAGAAAGATGTTCTCGATGCATTACAGGAAGCTATATTGGCAATCAAAGACAAGCGATACTCTGACTTGCATGCAATTTCTGACCACGTATTGCACAGCATAGCCATCTATCGAGATGCCAGTCTAATTGATTTCACAATCGCAGTATATGCCTTAGACAAGATTCTGGAAACTGAAAAATACAAGAACCATCCAAAAATGAAGGCTTTTGTCAAATCTGTTCTGCAGCTGCTCAAAAGAGCTGAAAGTGAGATCGAAAAAGATGCTTTCGAAGATTATTCAGAGACAATAAAAGAGATTCTGGGTAATATTGAGGGTTTTAGTAAATCAATCAAATTTTACATCGAAGACATCTTGCACTTTGCAAGGATCAAAAAAGGCTCAAAGTTGTATGAGCACGGCTTGTCTTTGGGTCAGGCAGCAGCTTCAATGGATGTAACAAAATGGGAACTTATGCCCGTCATCGGGGAGACAGCCATACATGAAGAACTCACTACGCCGAAAGATATCAACGAAAAGAAGATCAAATTTCTGGAGGAAGCATTCAAAACTAAAAAGAAAAGAAAATGATGTTCTTCGATTCCTCGACACTGATAAGTATGGCTATGACCTGCTCTTTGCCAATCCTAAGAAAGTTGAAACAGTCTTATGACG